>ERZ869936.287-NODE-287-length-52260-cov-20.070051_pt1 | contig 52260 bp, 51 predicted proteins | sample MGYA00520876_ERZ869936 | MGnify/ENA primary metagenome ERZ869936 (study PRJEB32218, sample SAMN09650985) | biofilter metagenome | isolation source: enrty point of leading RO module | place: Saudi Arabia: Thuwal, RO plant located on Red Sea | collected 2016-02-17 ... | reverse complement strand
GCGCCGTTTCTGGTCGCCGTAGCTATCAAATATGAGACGCCATACCTAAGGAATCTCAACTCGAGAGCGCTGGCCACGCAGTCCACTCACACTTCCAGGTCGACGATGACCGCTTGGTGGTCGGAGCCGAAGACCGGTTCGACCGTGGCGCCGATCGGCCGTACGCCGCGACCAAAGACGTGGTCGATGCGGAGCAATCTGGGCCAGCCCGGCCGCCAGCTCCAGGTTCGCTCCGGATCTTCGGAGGCATCGGCGACCAGGTCGTCCCATCGCTCGATGAGTTGGCGGTACAACGGCCAGGAAGGGCTCGAGTTGAAGTCACCGGCGAGCAACAGATGATCGGCTTCGACCTGATCGGCCCAAGCCATCAGCGCTTCTAGCTGATCCCGCCGCTCCCGGAACGATCGCCACCAGGGAAACTGGATCGGGTTCGACATGTGAAATCCGCCTGCCACGAGAGTCCGACCATCGAGTTCCAACCTGGCGTACGTGCCGGGGCGCCAGGGGATCTCCACCGAGCCGCACTCAGCGGGGAGCTTCGAGGCGACCCCCCGGCCCTCGTACTCCTCGCTGGGATAGAGGAAGTGGTGCTCGAATCGCTCCTCCAGGAGTTTCGACGGGCCCTCTGTCATCTCCTGCAGGAACACGAGATCCGGATTCACCCGATCGATCAACGCGCCGAGTTGTTCGGTATCGGACTCGTCTTCGAGCACATTGGCGGTCATCAAGCGGATTCGGGTCATGATGATGGACGGGGCGGTCGACCGCTCAGCCCTTGCTCCTGATGTGGCCACGATGCAGCGTGTGGAACTCCCGGTCGAGAAGCGACCAGAGCGTGTGGTCTACCCAGTTGCCTCTGATCAACAACTCTTCGCGAAGCGTCCCCTCCTTAGTGAAGCCGAGCTTTTCGGCGACTCGTGTAGAGGCGTTGTTGCCAACCGCGATCCGCATGATCACCTTGTGGAAGCCGAGGTTGCCGAAAGCCTGGCCAAGGATGGCGTCGGCTGCCTCGGTGCAGATGCCCTTCGAGGTCTCGTCGCTGCGCACCCAATAGCCAATCTCGGCGATCTTGCCGAGCTTGGAGACGGTCCACATCGAGATATTCCCGAGATGCCGATCCGGGTCGTCTTGGTGGCGAATCGTGTAGTCCCAGGCCCGCTCTTCCTTCCATGCCTGGACCGAGTCTCTGATGAAGGCACTGGCGTCGCCGCTCTGGTAGTTGGTGCGCGCCCAGGGAAGCCACTCGTTGAGATCGGGCAGAGAAACCCTGATCGCATCGTTGAGTGCCCCCGTGTCCTTCTTGGAAAACCGGCGGATCAGGAGTCGCTCTGTCTCGATTCGTGAAGCGGGCACCGCAACAGCCTATCCGAGCAGAGACGATGTCCAACCGCCTCCGTCGTATCCTGATCAATCCATGTGGGATCAACTCCACCACGTCGACACATATCCCGAGCCCGGAGACAAGCCTCAAGCGGCGGTCCTGATCCCGCTCTATGAGGACGGAGACGGGGACATACGCATGATCCTCACCAAGCGCCCCGACACCATGCCGACCCACGCCGGCCATATCTCATTCCCGGGCGGAAGGCCCGACCCCGGCGATGATGGACCCGTGGGAACGGCCATCAGGGAGGCACACGAAGAGGTCGGGATCGATGCCGAGCAGGTGGAGGTGCTCGGCTTCCTCGAGCCGATCGACACCGTCGAATTCACTCTGATGGTGGTTCCGGTCGTTGCCAGGATCGCCACTCCGCTCGACCTGGTGCGCTCAGAGCGAGAAGTTGAGAAGATCTATCACCCCAGGCTGTCCGACCTCGCCGACTCCGCTCAGTGGGCGTTTGTCCCTTGGCAGTCCTGGAAGGCCTGGTACTTCGACTTGGGCGGTGACACACTGTGGGGAGCCACTGCCCACATGGTCCGACTTCTGCTCCGTTTGGACTGATCTTCCAGGTGTAGTTGCGGGCGCAACGGGTATAGACTCTCCAGGCGCTGGTGATTCATTCTTGAACCGTAAACGCATTCTCTTTCTCGTCGGGGCCGCACTTGCACTGTTGTTCGGTGCCGCGGCCTACTTGGCCGCGTCCACCTGGGGTGACGTGCAGCGTGTCTCGATCGATCGCCCTCAGGCGGCATCGGAAGATGGTGGCCCTGGCCAGGAAGATCTCGAGCCCGGGGACCCGTCGTACTCCGACGGTGAGATCACCGTCCCACCTTCAGGTGACGGGCTCGATGTCGCGATCCTCGTGGGCTCGGATTCCAGGCAGAGCCTCGACGACACGGAAGGCTTTGGTGACTTCGAAGGTCAGCGTGCCGACGTCATCATGGTGATGATCAGGGACCGTTCCACTCAGAAGGCCGGGATCATGTCGATTCCGCGCGATCTCTGGGTCGACAGCGTCTGCGAAGACGAGGGCCAGTGGAGGATCAACGAGACCCTTGAAGGTTGTGGGTCGCGCAACGGGCCAAGCGTGCTCGTCCAGACCGTGGAGGAGCTGATCGGCGTGCCCGTGGACCACTTCGCGATGGTCGACCTCGCCGGATTCCAGGATGCTGTCGACGCAGTTGGGGGATATGAGATTTGTGTAGAGAACCCGGTTCGCGACTCCCGCGCCGATCTCCAACTCCCTGCCGGCTGCACCGATGCCGATGGTGAGCAGACATTGGCGTGGCTTCGCTCTCGACACACCCAGGAGCTCACCGACGATGGATGGCAGACCATGGAAGGCGTCTCCGACCTGGTGCGAAACGAGCGGCAGCGTGAGTTCCTCATTGCGATGATGGGCCAGATCGCTGACTTCTCCAATCCTCAGGACATCATCGGCATCGCCCAGGCGGTGGCTCCTTTCGTGACCGTTGACGACAATCTCTCGATGATGGACGCCGTGGGCCTCGCCACCACATTCCGGGGCTTCGACGACGATTCGTTGGTCGAAATCGAGCTTCCGGTCACCGACTATGTCGCCGACTCTGGAGCGGCCGTCCTGGTCGTAACTGCAGATCCCGAGCAGCTCGTCGACGAATTCCTGTCGCCCACCACCGCCGAGAGTGACCTCGGCGACGCCGGGTGACCCGACTGCCACCCGGACAAATAGAGACCCGGCGATTTCCGATCGTTGGGGAGAGAGCACCCACTGAGGACCTGGCGGCCGACCCTTCTTCTTGGAGCCTCACCATCGATGGCCTCGTCTCCAGCCCGCTCGAGATCGACCTCGACTCGTTCCTGTCCAACGCAGACCAGAGCATCCGCTTCGACGTGCATTGCGTCACGTCGTGGACCAGGTTCGACACCGAGTTCACCGGGGTCCCACTGTCGAACCTCCTCGACCGAGCCGGGGTTGCCCCCGACGCACGGTTCGTCTCCTTCGTCGCCTACAGCCAGCGAGACCACCACACGTCACTTCCACTGGAATTGGCCCGTAGCAACTCGTGGCTCGTCCATTCGGTAGACGGCGAGCCGTTGCCTCTGGAGCACGGCGGCCCGGTACGGGTCGTCACCCCGGGCCGTTACTTCTACAAATCCCTGAAGTGGGTCAAGCGGATCGAGCTGCTCGCCGAGGACCGGCTGGGATGGTGGGAGGAGAACTCCAGCTACCACAACAACGCGGATCCGGCCACAGGCACCGAGCGCTTCACAACCGGATCTCTGCGACCTGAGCAGCTTCGCCGGTTCCTCGAAGCTCCTTCCTACGACAAGTATCGAACCAGGGTCATGCTGGGTCTCGATCTCCGTGAGTGGGCTCCAGCGACGCGCGATCTAAGTCGGCTCTACCTGAAGAATTGCGACCTGCGCGGGGTCGACCTGTCGGGATCCGACCTGAGGGGCTCCAATCTGTCGCTGAGTGACCTGCGGGGTGCAAACCTATCGGGGGCCGATCTGTCAGCCTCCGATTTGGAGGGAGCCGACTTCTGCGGGGCCGATCTCACGGGTGCTGATCTTTCGGGTTGTGCTCTCTCGGCCACGCGGTTCACCGGACCTGACGGCGGTGCATCGGTGTCAGGGGTGGTCCTCGACGGAGCCTGGGGCTTGCTCGAGGATCAAGAGGCCTACCTGCGGGCGCAAGGGCTCCTCTGATGCTGCTCGACGATTTGGTGTCGGTTTCCGACGCCGTCTCCAGCACGAGGTCCCGGTTGAAGAAGACTGAGCTTCTGGCAGGCCTCCTGGCGAGACTGACACCTGAGGAGGCGCCTGCGGCCGTCTCGTTTCTCAGCGGGGCACCCCGGCAGAGCCCGATTGGAGTCGGCTATGCCACGGTGGCCGCGATAGAAGCCGAGCCAGCCGCTGAGCCCACCCTCGAGGTTCTGGATGTCGATCGAGTCATCGCTGAGATCGCCTCGATGTCCGGGCCGGGATCGACCGGGGCGAAGCGAGACCACCTCATGGGCCTCTTCGAGAAGGCGACCGAAGACGAACAGGCCTTCCTTCGGGGGCTTCTCCTCCGCAACCTCCGCCAGGGCGCCCTCGAGGGAGTGATGGCCGATGCGGTAGCAGTTGCCCTCGATGTGCCTTCGCCGCGGGTGCGGCGAGCCGCAATGCTGCGGGGAGACCTCGTAGCGGTGGCAGCCGATGCCCTGTCCCTCGGTGTCGAGACGCTCGGAGAGGCATCACTCCAGCTCCTCACGCCTGTCCAGCCCATGCTGGCCAAGACCGCAGAGACAGCATCAGATGCCATCGGTGCGTTGGGAGAAGCCGTGGTCGAGCAGAAGCTCGATGGGCTCAGACTCCAGGTACACCGTGACGGAAGTGACGTCGCCGTCTTCACCCGCAACCTTCGTGATGTCACGGCGGGAATGCCCGATGTCGTGTCTGCGACGCTCGATCTGGATGTCGATTCGGTGATCCTCGACGGGGAAGGGCTTCTCATCGATGCCCAAGGAGCGCCTCTTTCGTTTCAGGACTCCATGAGCGGTATCGCGGAGGCATCAGGCACGAACCTCACTGGATTCTTCTTCGACATCCTCCATCTCGACGGCGAGGACCTGATAGACCACCCCCTCACGGCTCGGCGTGCGGCTTTGCAGCGAGCGGTTCCGGAGAGGCTGCGGGTCGGCTCGCTCGTGACCGGCGACCCGGATGCGGCCGAGGCGTTCTTCGCGGAGTCGGTAGCGAGAGGATTCGAGGGAGTGGTGGTCAAGGACCTCGAGCAGCCGTATGAGGCCGGGAGAAGAGGGTCGGGCTGGCTCAAGGTCAAGCCAACACACACTCTCGACCTGGTGATACTCGCTGCCGAGTGGGGCTCGGGGCGTCGCCAGGGTTGGCTCTCTAACCTCCATCTCGGTGCCAGAGACACCGAGGGTGGTTTCGTGATGCTCGGCAAGACATTCAAGGGCCTCACCGACGAGATGCTCGACTGGCAGACCCAACGCTTTCTCGAGATCGAGCGGGAGCGGCGAGGCCATATCGTCTTCCTCGAGCCGAAGATCGTCTACGAGGTGGCATTCGACGGGGTACAGCGGAGCACTCGCTACCCGGGTGGCGTCGCTTTGCGGTTTGCCCGGGTCAAGCGTCATCGGGAGGACAAGGGCCCTGCAGACGCCGACACCATCGACACGGTGAGGAGCCACCTCCGTTGAAGCCCTCCCGTTCGTTCGGTAGGCTCACGTCATGTTTTCGAAGAACTGGCGCCGGTGGTCCAACCCCTAGGCTGGCACCGCGCGCGATCCGACCGTCGGCGGCGCCGCCCCGACGGTCTTTTTTGTGAGTTTTCGAGGTAGAGAGATGACAAACAACAAGCGAGTGTTCTCCGGGATCCAGCCCACTGGTGAGCTGCACCTGGGCAACTACGTCGGTGCCCTGAAGAACTGGGTCACGATGCAGGATGAGTACGAGACCATCTATTGCGTCGTCGACCTGCACGCCATGACGATTCCCTATGAGCCCGATCAGCTCCGTGCCTCGCGGATCGGGACAGCGAAGATGCTCCTGGCCGTGGGGATAGACCCCGACCGGTCGCTGCTCTACTTTCAGTCGGATGTGCCGGCACACTCCGAGCTCTCCTGGATATTGAGCACCCTCACCGGGCTCGGGCAGCTCGAGCGAATGACCCACTTCAAGGAGAAGGCCGACCGGGCCGGTCAGAACCTCGGTATCCTCGCTTATCCCGTGCTTCAGGCCGCCGACATCCTCATCCACAAGGTTCATGCGGTCCCCGTTGGCGATGACCAGGCGCAGCATCTCGAGCTCACCCGCGACGTGGCCGAACGGTTCAACCAGCGCTTCGGCGAGGTGTTCCCGATACCAGAGCGGATAACACCGGAGATCGGCGCCAGGGTTATGTCGTTGACCGACCCGACCTCGAAGATGTCCAAGTCGGACCCAAGCCTGAAGTCAAGGATCCTCCTCACCGACTCGGCCGACCAGATCCTCAAGAAGGTCAAGTCGGCGGTGACGGACACCGGGACGACCGTGTCATACGACCGGGAGGAGAAGGCCGGCGTATCCAACCTCCTGGAGCTTTTCTCCTTCTTCACCGGGCGATCGATATCCGATCTTGCCGAGGAATACGCCGACTCGGGATATGGCGCGTTCAAGATCGCCGTAGGCGAGGCGATTGCCGACGGGCTGTCACCGATATCCAAGCGATACCACGACCTCAGTGACGCCGACGTCGCAGAGCTGATGTCCCGTAACGGCGCCACTGCGAGGGAAAGAGCCGAGGACGAGATGGTTGCCGTTCGGGAGGCCGTCGGGCTCTCCTGAGGCCGGCTCAGCCTGCGTTGAGCACCTCTGGAGGCAGGAGGAGCACTATCGCGGCCAGCAGGTTGAAGCCACCGTGGAGGAAGATTGCGGGTCCGAGCCGTTCGCTTCGAAGGGTGACCCAGGCCAGGATCATCCCGACTATGAACAGTTGGGGGAGCACGACGGCGGCGGCGGGCCCGAAGTTGTCCGTGGCCAGGCCCAGGACGTGGAAGAGTGAGAACACCAGCGCGCTGACCACGATGATGAAGCGTCGGGAGCGGTTGATCATCGTCTGAATGAGGACCCCACGGAACGCCAGCTCCTCGGTGATCGGCGCCAGCACCACCGAGATCAGTAGCGAGGAAATCCGAGCCCCGCTCGATTCCAGCTCGGAGATGGTGGAGCCGACCTCTTGTGCCGGGCCACCTTCGGGGAAGAGGTAGAGGACGAGCGGAAGGAAGAGGAGCGAGAGGCCGAACTGGAGGCCGAGCCCTGCGATCAAGTAGCCGGCGTCACGACCCCGGACCTCGAAGCCGAGCGACCCCTCGGGCTTGGAGCGGTTGAGCAGCCACAGGACGAAGAGGTGCCCGGCGTATTGGCCCGCCAGAGCGAGCAGGATGAAGTACTCGTCGCTCGCTGCGACGATCCCGATCACGGCAAACACCGCTGTACCGAGGAAACCGCCGAGCATGACGAGTACGAAGTCGATGATCGACCACGTGCGAATCACGTGGAGAGAGACTACTTCCTGGGTGGGTCTGGGCTGTCACCCTCCACTGTTACTGTGGGACGAACAGCACATCGGCGGAGGATGTAGTGGAGATAGAGATCGGCATTGGCAAGTCGGGACGTCAAGCATTCGGCTTCGATGACATAGCAATAGTCCCATCGAGGCGCACCCGGGATCCCGACGATGTCGACATCTCCTGGCAGCTGGACGCCTTCAAATTCGACCTGCCCATGATGGGCTCGGCCATGGACTCGGCCATAAGCCCGGACACGGCCATCGCGATAGGAAAGCTGGGTGGCCTCGCCGTGCTCAACCTCGAAGGCCTCTGGACCCGCTACGAGGACCCGACGCCCTATTTCGAGGAGATCGCAGAGCTCGACAACGAGAAGGCAACTCTGCGGATGCAAGAGATCTACCTTTCGCCGGTCGACCCCGATCTGATCTCACAGCGTGTCGCCGAGATGAAGCAGGCGGGGATAGTCACGGCAGCCTCGCTCACCCCGCAGCGGGTGAGGGCCTGGGCGCCGGCGGCGCTCGGCGCCGGCCTCGACATCCTGGTGATTCAGGGCACCGTCGTCTCGGCCGAGCACGTCTCCAGTCGCGAGGAGCCACTCAACCTCAAGGAGTACATCGCCGAATGTCCCGTGCCTGTGATAGTCGGTGGATGTGCCAGCTACTCCACCGCGCTTCACCTGATGCGCACCGGAGCAGTCGGCATACTCGTCGGTGTCGGCCCCGGTGCTGCCTGCACCACCCGGGGGGTCCTCGGCGTTGGGGTGCCCCAGGCGACGGCGATTGCCGATGCCGCCGGAGCCCGGATCCGCTATCTCGATGAGACCGGAAGGTATGTCCACGTCATCGCGGACGGGGGAATGCGTACCGGCGGCGACGTTTCCAAGGCGATCGCCTGTGGCGCCGATGCCGTGATGATCGGCTCTCCGCTTGCCTCGGCCACCGAGGCCCCGGGCCACGGCTACCACTGGGGCATGGCCACCTTCCACCCGACTCTTCCCCGTGGGGCGAGGGTCCAGGTCGGCGACCGTGGCACGCTCCAGGAGATCATGGTGGGGCCTGCGCATGAGAACGATGGCAAGCTCAATCTCTTTGGTGCCCTGAGGGTGTCCATGGCGACCACCGGGTATTCGGACGTGAAGGAGTTCCAGAAGGCGGAGGTGATGATCGCCCCGTCACTGCAGACGGAAGGAAAGTCGCTGCAGAGGAGCCAGCGGGTCGGGATGGGATGAGCGCCATCGAGTACGACGGCCCGTCCGTCTTCGTCCTCGATTTCGGCGCTCAATACGCGCAGCTGATCGCACGCCGGGTCCGTGAGGCCCACGTCCACTCCGAGATCGTGTCGAGGGAGATCTCTGCCGACGAGATCCGGCGGCGTCGCCCGGCCGGGCTGATCTTGTCCGGAGGCCCGGCATCGGTGTATTCCAACGACGCCCTCAAGATGGATCCCGGCATCCTCGAGCTGGGCATCCCCGTGCTGGGCATTTGCTACGGCCATCAGCTCATGGCGAGCATCGTCGGCGGGCAGGTGTCGAACACCGGCAATGCCGAATTCGGCAAGTCGATGCTGCAGGTAACAGCCGACAGCCTCCTCCTCCGCGAGCTCCCCGAGGAGCAGCAGGTTTGGATGTCCCACAACGACGAAGTCACCGTGGCGCCGCCCGGCTTCGAGGCCGTTGCCACGACGGCGGGCGCATCGATCGCAGTCATGGAAGATCGCGACCGCCGGCTATACGGGGTCCAATTCCACCCGGAGGTGGGACACACCCCTCGCGGGTCGGAGATCCTGAAACGCTTCCTGTACGACGTCTGCGAGCTGGCGCCCAATTGGACGAGCCACTCGATCATCGAATCTCAGGTCGAGGCGATCAGGTCCCAGGTCGGCGAGCAGCGGGTGATCTGCGGACTATCCGGCGGGGTCGACTCGGCGGTTGCAGCTGCACTCGTGCATGAGGCGGTCGGTGGTCAGCTCACCTGCATCTTCGTCGATCATGGCCTGATGCGGGAGGGTGAGGCCGAGCAGGTAGAGGAGACTTTTCGGTCACACTTCGAAGTCGACCTGGTCCATGTCAAGGCCGCTGATCGATTCCTCGAGAAGCTGCACGGTGTCACCGAACCGGAGGAGAAGCGGAAGATAATCGGCGAGGAGTTCATCAGGGTGTTCGAGGAGGCAGCGGCTTCGGTTGGCGACGCCGGATTCCTCGTCCAGGGAACGCTCTATCCCGACGTGATCGAATCGGGCTCGGCCACGGCGGCCACTATCAAGACCCACCACAACGTGGGCGGTTTGCCCGAAGACATGCATCTCGAGCTGGTCGAGCCGCTCCGCGATCTGTTCAAAGACGAGGTGCGAGCCGTGGGGGAGGAGCTCGGTCTGCCCGAGGACATCGTCTGGCGCCAGCCATTTCCTGGCCCGGGCCTGGCCGTGCGGATCATCGGCGACATCACGAGGGAGCGCCTCGATCTGCTGCGCGCCGCGGACCACATCGTCACAGAAGAGATCAAGCGCGCCGGTCTCAACCGAGAGATCTGGCAGGCCTTCGCCGTACTGCCGGCGGTCAAGACGGTTGGCGTCCAAGGCGACGGAAGAACCTACGCATATCCCCTCATCATCAGGGCGGTCACATCGGAGGACGCAATGACAGCCGACTGGGCCAGACTGCCTTACGAGCTCTTGGAGAAGATGTCGCGACGTATCATCAATGAGGTCCCGGGGATCAATCGGGTCGCATATGACATCTCCAGCAAACCGCCCGCGACGATCGAGTGGGAGTAGGCGCGCAACCCCTATTTCGCCAGCCCGTGCCCGGCGATCGGCTGATATCGGACAAAAACCCTGGTTCGAGCGCCTCAAAGGCCCCAGATTCGTTCAAGAGATCCCCCCTCTTGCCGATACCTCAAAAAAGGCCAGGAAGAACACTTGGACATGAATACTCCGGAGCTCACTCGGATCTTTCGCGAAGAGCTCCAACAGCGATCAGACCGGCTGGTCGCGGGGGCTCGATCTCTACGCGACCGCACCCTTGCGGCTGCCGACGTCCCTGACCTGATCAGGGATGCCCACACCATCAAGGGCTCTTCCGGCCTGCTCGGGCACAACCGCATTCGCGAGGCGGCCACCTGCCTCGAGGAGCTGTGGCGCGGAGTCTCGGAAGGTCGCGCACCCTCTAGCGACGTCATGGTCGCGATGGAGGCTGCCGCCGGTCGTCTGCCATCTTCTCTGGATGACGATGGCGAGGAGCTCTCGAAGCTGACCAGACGTCTTGCCGATGGGCTGGACGAGTCGTCGGAGGCGGGAGAAGTGCTCACTCTCCCCGGGCCGGAGTCGGGCTCTCTCGGCGGGCTCCTATCATCGGTCTCGGAGTCGCTCCTCGGAGGGGTCACCCGTGTCGACACCGGCGACCTGTACCGCCTCATCAACCGGGTCGTTGAAGTCTCCCTCGACGCCGACGCCCTGGCCGATCTGTCGCTCGTGTCGATCGAAGGCGCCGACCCCGACATGTTCCGCCAGGCGTGGCGGGTACAACTCGAGAAGCTGAGCCAATCGATCGCCGAGATCCAGGACCAGGCAGTCGCCCTCGCCGATGTGAGCTTTGGCGAGGTGACCTCCACGTTTCAACAGTTCGTTCGGTACCTGGGCCGCCGGATCGGCAAGGACGTGCGCCTGGAGCTCAGTGGCGAGCCCATTCATCTCGACCGTCAGATCGTCGACATGCTGCGGGAGCCGCTTCGGCATCTGTTGGTCAACGCCGTCGACCACGGGCTCGAGGATCCGGACCGGCGTGTCTCGCTGGGCAAGCCCGCCACAGGCACGATCACCGTCGCCATTCGGTCTGTAGACGACAAGGTCGAGATATCGGTGTCGGACGACGGGGCCGGCATCAATTGGACCAAGGTCTCGAAGGAGGCCGAGGATCGCGGCATGGCCCCTCTTCCCACCGATCTGACCCCTCTGCTCTTCCACCCAGGTTTCTCCACCATCGATGTGCCCACCGAGTTCTCAGGATCCGGTGATGGCCTGTCTGCGGTGAGAGAAGCAATCGAACAGGTCCGCGGGGTGATCCGAGTCGAATCACAGCGTGACAAGGGGACCACGGTCGTAATGACCCTTCCTGTGTCAATGGTCCTCCAGAACGCCGTGATCGTCGCGTCCGGGGACCAGTTCTGGGGGCTGCCCGAGGCATCTGTCGAGGCGTCGATGCCGTTGTCCAAGGCGGAGATCCAATCGACCCCTTCAGGCCGGGTGCTCCGGTTTGCCTCGGGCGACGTCCCTTATGTGTCCCTCGCCGAGGCGGTGGGGGCCGAAGACGACGAGGAGGTCGACGAGCAGGAGATAGTGGTGGTCAACACCAGGTTCGGCCTTGTCGCCGTATCGGTTGACGAGCTCGTCGACCGTCGTCGGGTCGCCGTGAAGAACCTGGGGCCGATCCTCGAAGGCCCGGGCCATGTCACCGGTGCGGCGCTTCTCGGCGCCGGTCAGGTGCTTGTTGTCCTGGACCCGAACTACCTGGGCATGGTGGCGGGTCGACGCCCCCGGCCGATCGACTCCAAGCCCCGTGTCCTGGTGGTCGACGACTCAGCAGGCGTGCGTCAGCTCCTGTCGGCCACGCTCAACGGCGCAGGATTCGACGTCACGGTGGCCGGTGGGGCGCGCGAAGCGGTCATGGCGATGGCCGAGCTCGACTTCGACGCCCTCGTCGTCGACTATTCGATGCCGAGGTCCAATGGCACCGAGCTGGTGCGCGCGTTGCGCGGGGCGGACGTCACGGTGCCGATCGTCATGGTCTCAGGCGTGGCAACCGCCGAGGAGAAGCAGGAGGCTTGGCGGGCGGGCGTCGACGCATATCTCGACAAGTTCGACCTTCGTCAGGGCGTCCTCTCCAGCACGATTCGCCGTCTCATAGGCATGGACGAGGCATCGGCCGCCAACGGCTCCGACGCCAGCTGACTAAATCTCAATTACGTCTCCAGCCTGCCGATACTCTGATAGTGATGCTTGAGTTGCCGCGTCTTCCCGACCTGGTGGCGTACGCACTCCCGATAGTGGGTCTCGCTGCGGTCATCGTCGCCCTGCGGATCACGGCGGCCGGGCGCAAGCGCGAGAAAGAAGTCCTGCGGCTTTCCGAGGAGGCCCACACCATCAAGAACGACTTCGTCGCTCTGGTAAGCCACGAGCTGCGGACCCCGCTCACTTCCATCGCAGGTTTTGCCGACACCCTCGTCCATGGCTGGAAGGAGCTTCCCGAGGCCGAAGTAGACGAGTTCCTCAACATCATCAACGTCCAGGCCGTGTATCTCGGAGACCTGGTCGAGGACGTGCTCGTCATCCCGAGGCTCGAAGCAAACCGGATGCGGTTCTACCCGGAGCTGTTCGATCTGGGTCAGCTGATCGAAGACGTTTCGGCCATGGTGTTCCCGACCGGCGGTGGCAAGATCGCCGAGGTCACGCTCCCCGAGGGTGTCCGGGTCAAGGCGGACAAGCGCCGGGTGCAGCAGACGCTGCGAAACCTCCTCGAGAACGCCCGGAAGTACGGCGGCGACCAGATCATGGTGGAAGGTTTCGTGATGGGGGACCAGTACATGGTGATCATCGCCGACAACGGTCCGGGCGTGCCGGACGAGGAGACCAAGAGGGTCTTCGAGAACTTCGAACAGGTCTCCAAGGGTGATGCGCGTGAGAGCACGGGTATCGGCCTTGGCCTCCCCATCGCTCGGCGGCTCGCTCGGGCCATGGGCGGCGATGTCTGGTACGAGCGGAGGTTCCCGACCGGCGCCCGCTTCTGCTACTCCCTTCCCCTCAAGCGAAGGGTGTTCGAAGGAGATGGCCGGCCCGGCGAGCCCGAGGCCCTTGGCGGCGCCGAAGTCGACGTGGACGACCTCGTCGCGAACAACCCGTGATCACACGTTTGTGATTCAGTCGGTCCCAGCCGGTACTATCACGCTGGATGCAGCAGGCAGAGTGGTTCCTCGATGATGTGCCGGCTGACTCGCCGCTGTTTCGGGATCTGAATCCGACCCAGCGCGAGGCAGTAGCTGCCACCGAGGGCCCGGTCCTCGTCGTGGCGGGCGCAGGGTCCGGTAAGACCCGGGTCCTAACGTATCGCATCGCCCACCTCATCCGCGACCACAACGTCGCCCCTTCGTCGATCCTGGCGATCACTTTCACGAACAAGGCGGCCGACGAGATGAAGGGGCGGGTCGGCCACCTCGTCGGCGGGATGGTCAACTCGATGTGGGTCTCGACATTCCATTCGGCCTGCGTCCGCATCCTCAGGCGCGAAGCATCCCGACTCGGGTACAAGTCGGGCTTCTCGATTTACGACGAGGCAGACTCGCTGCGGCTCATAAAGATCGTGCTCAACGATCTCGACATGGACACGAAGCGGTTCCCGCCGAGGCAGATCAAGGCCGCCATCTCCAAGGCCAAGAACGATCTCGTGGACTTCGACTCGTTCGCCGACCAGAGCGACGGGTTCTATCACGAGCAGGTCGCCGACGTCTACCGCCTGTACCAGCAGAGGCTGCTCTCGGCCTCGGCCATGGACTTCGACGACCTCCTCATGATCACGGTCGAACTGTTCGGGGCGTTCCCCGATGTGCTCGAGCAGTACCAGGAGCGCTTCCGCTACGTCCTCGTCGACGAGTACCAGGACACCAACCGGGCTCAGTACATGCTGGTGAAACAGCTCACCGGGAAGCACCGCAACCTCTGCGTCGTCGGTGACTCCGACCAGTCGATCTACAAGTTCCGGGGGGCCGACATCAGGAACATCCGGGACTTCGAAAAGGACTATCCGGATGCGCGTGTGGTCATCCTCGACCAGAACTACCGGTCGACCGAGACGATCCTCAATGCGGCCAACAGCGTGATCGCCAACAACACCAGTCGAACACCGAAGAACCTGTGGTCCGATCGGGGCCAGGGCGAGGCCATCATCCGCTACGAGGCCGAGGATGAGCACGACGAGGCGGGTTTCGTCGTCGATGAGATCGAGCGCCTGCAGAAACAAGGATTCAACCTCGCCGACATAGCGGTGTTCTACCGGACGAACGCCATGTCGCGTGTCATCGAAGATGTATTCGTTCGCCGGGGGATCCCGTACACCGTTGTCGGGTCGGTCAAGTTCTACGACCGCAAGGAGATCAAGGACGCGGTCGCCTATCTCAGGGCGATCATCAACCCGGACGACGAGGTGTCGGTGAAGAGGATCATCAACGAGCCGAGGAGGGGGATCGGGGCCACGACCCTGGCCCATGTCGACCGGTTCGCGCAGGCCAATGGGATCACCTTCGCAGATGCGCTGCGAAGGGTCACCGAGATCAGCCAGCTCAATTCTCGGGCTCACAGCGCAGTCGCCGAGTTCGTCGCGATCCTCGACCTGATCCGCGACAAGGCAAAGGAGTTCGGTGTCGAAGGCGCGGTTCAGGCGGTGCTGGACGACACGGGCCTCGTTGCCTCTTTGGATGCCGAGAAGACCATCGAGGCCATGGGGAGGGTGGAGAACCTTCGTGAGCTGGTGGGAGTCGCCTCCGAATTCGAGAGCTCGAATGAAGGCGCCATCATCGGAGACGAGGAATTCGACAAGCTCGACAATCTGCGCCGACTCGAGATCTTCCTGGAGTCGACGGCTCTCGTCGCCGACATCGACGAATGGGAGGAAGGAGCGGGCGCGGTCACGCTGATGACGCTGCACACCGCCAAAGGCCTGGAGTTCCCGATCGTCTTCGTGGTCGGGATGGAAGATGGAGTCTTCCCTCACATGCGCTCGCTGGGGGATCCGGCCGAGCTAGAAGAGGAGCGTCGTCTCGCCTATGTCGGCATCACCCGAGCCCAGGACCATCTCTTCCTCACTTCTGCTTGGAGCCGCATGCTCTTCGGCGGCTCCAACTACAACCCGCCTTCGCGATTCCTCAAGGAGGTTCCGGACGAGCTGGTCAAGAAAGCTGGCAAGAGGCAGCGGCGCTCACCCGCCGACCGGGCTTCGGCCAAGGGGCCACGGGTCCAGGTGGATCCGTCCCAGATAGCTGCCGGGGATCGGGTCCGTCATGACAAGTGGGGGCTGGGAACGGTTCGGGAGATCGTCGGTCAGGGCGATCGCGCCGAGGCCGAGGTCATGTTCGACACCCAGGGCAAGAAGCGGCTGCTACTGGCTTGGGCTCCGTTGGAGCGGGCCTAAGTCAGGGGCTCTCTAGGCCTCCTCCACCCGTTCCAGCAGCTCGTTCCAGCTCTTCGAGAACTTCTCGACACCCTCGTCTTCCAGGGTCTGAACCACGTCGGCGTAGTCGATTCCCAACGATTGCAGCCGGGCCAGGTCGACACGTGCCTTCTCGATATCGACGGCGGTGAAGCGCTCCGGTGATGGATCCCCATGATCCTGGTAGGCGTCGATCGTGTCGATAGGCATCGTGTTGACGGTGTCAGGGACAACGAGGCTCTCGACATACAGCAGATCGGAATAGTCGGGGTTCTTGGTCGACGTGGATGCCCACAGCGGCTTCTGCCGTCGGGCGCCTTCCCTCTCGAGGGCCTTGAAGCGGTCGGAGGAGAAGAACACCTCGTAGTCGCCGTAGGCGGCCCGGGCATTGGCCACCGCGGTGACGCCGAGGAGCTCGTCGGCCTCATGCGAGCCATGCTCCTCGAGGCGGCTGTCTACTTCGGTGTCGAACCGTGAGACGAAGAAGGACGCCACCGAGAACACCTTCGATATGTCGCCACCGGAATCGCGAAACCTCTCGAGCCCCGTTACATAGGCGTCCATGACCTCGCGGTATCGCTCCAATCCGAAGATCAGGGTGACGTTTATGGAGATGCCCTCGGCGATGCATTGCTCGATGGCTGGGATGCCTTCGGGCGTGGCCGGGATCTTGACGAGGAGATTCGGCCTACCGATCTGCTTCGACCAATCGCGGGCTTCGGCGATGCTCGCCTCAGTGTCGTAGGCGAGAAGAGGTGACACTTCGACCGACACGAAGCCGTCGGTGCCTTTCGTCTCGTTGTAGACGTGGAGCAACTCGTCGCAGGCTCTGAGCAGATCGTTTGCCATGAGAGTCTTGACGATGTCTTCGGCCTCGGCTCCGGCCTCCTTCAACGAGTGCAGCTCGTCGTCGTAGTCGGTTGTGTCGACGATCGCCTTCTCGAATATGGACGGGTTCGACGTCACACCGGTGACGGCGTCCTCCTCGATCCTGCGTGACAGCTCGGCGCTGTCGAGCATCTCCCGGCTGATCTGATCCGACCAGATGCTCACACCAGCTGCGGCCAGACCATGAAGATTCGACTTTGTCATGTGCCCAAGCGTAGGGGATCGCGGGGCTTCCCCGAGCTGGCCCCTTGAGCATTCCTTAGGTATGGCGTCTCACATTTGATATGCAGGGAGTTCGGTTCAAGCGCCCCGGCCACAGGTCTTGTTCTATTTCCCTGACGACTCATATATGAGACGGAGAACCTAAGGAACGGGACACGATTCTCCTGGCCAGAGGTAGGCAACTACGCTTCCAACCCGGAATGCCCCGCAGGATTCTTATTGCCAAGCCAGGTCTCGACGGCCACGATCGCGGGGCGAAGGTCATCGCCAGGGCGCTGCGAGATGCCGGTCATGAGGTCATCTACTCCGGCTTGCATCAGACGCCCTCTCAGATTGCGGAGACGGCGGTCCAGGAGGATGTGGACGCCGTGGGGCTCTCCTCACTGTCGGGGGCGCACAAGACCCTCTTCCCCCAGGTGGTGAATCAGCTCGCCTCGCGGGACGCCGGTGACATCGTCGTGTTCGGCGGCGGTGTGATCCCGGATGCGGATCACGAGATGCTGAGGGAGGCGGGGATCGTGATGGTCTTCACACCTGGCACACCCCTCGATCGAATCACCGAGTGGGTGGCCGAGAACGTCCCGTCCAGGCTCGAGAAGGAAGGAACCAGTTGAAGATTCACGAATATCAGGCCAAACAGCTGATGGGCGGCAGAGGCATACCGGTGCCCGACGGCCAGATGGCCACGACCGTCGACGAGGCAGTCGGCGCAGTCCGCAAGCTGATCGAGTCGACGGGGAACCCGGTCGTCGTGCTCAAATCGCAGATTCATGCCGGTGGGCGGGGGAAGGGAACTTTCAAGGAGCATCCCGACGTCCGCGGGGTGAACGTGATCACTGCCGGGATCGATGGGGGCGTCGAGGCGGCCGAGGAAGCTGTGCGCGACCTCGCCGGCAAGATGCTCGGATCGACCCTCGTCACGGTGCAGACCGGCGAGGACGGGAAGGTCGTCAATCGGCTCTATCTCGAACAGGGGATCGACATCGACCGGGAGCTCTACCTTGCCGTCCTCCTCGATCGCTCGGTTGGTCGCAACATCGTCATGGCCTCCACCGAGGGTGGTGTCGAGATCGAGAAGGTCGCCGAGGAGACGCCGGAGAAGATCCTGCGTCAGGAGATTGACCCTGCGGTCGGCCTCTTGCCATTCCAGGCCAATGCCCTGGCCCAGGGTCTGGAGCTCGAAGGCGATGCAGCCAAGAACTTTGGGAAGTTCGTGACTCTCTTGTCCAAGATGGCTTCTGAGATGGACACCGATCTCATCGAGATCAACCCGCTGGTCGTGACGACGTCAGGCGATGTGATGGCCCTCGACGGGAAGATGGCCTTCGACGACAACGCTTTGTATCGCCATCCGGATGTCGCCGAGATGCGAGATCCGACCGAGGAGGATCCTGCCGAGCTCGAGGCCAAGGCTGCCGGGTTGAGCTACATCAAGCTGGACGGCACCATCGGCTGCCTGGTGAATGGGGCGGGTCTCGCCATGGCCACGATGGACACGATCAAGGCCGTGGGAGGCGAGCCGGCGAACTTCCTCGACGTGGGTGGCGGAGCAGACGCCGACCAGGTGTCGAAAGCCTTCGAGATCATCACTGAAGACGAGAACGTCAAGGGGATCTTCGTGAACATCTTCGGGGGGATCATGCGATGTGATGTCATCGCCAACGGGATAGTGGAGGCGGTGGAGCGGGTCGGCCTCCAGGTACCGCTCGTGGTCCGGCTCGAAGGGACGAATGTCGAGCTCGGCAAACAGATCATCGAAGAGTCCGATCTCTCGGTGGTCAGCGCAGACAGCCTCAAAGACGGAGCAGAGAAGATCCTCGAGCTGACGGGGGAGAGTCGATGAGCATTCTCGTGGACAAGAACACCAGGGTGATCGTCCAGGGCTTGGGCAAGACGGGCCAATTCCACACGGAGAAGGCGATTGCATACGGGACCAACATGGTCGGTGCCGTTCATCCCTCACGCGCCGGGACGACCATGACCTTCGAAGGCGAGACGGACCACTCAGGCGTACCGGGCCGCGATGACGAGTTCTCCGTCGAGCTTCCCATCTTCGGGACCATGGAGGAGGCAGTCGCCGAGACTGGGGCCAACGCATCGGTCGTCTACGTTCCACCACCATTTGCGGCAGACGCCATTATGGAGGCTGCCGCCTCGGGCGTGGATCTGGTGGTAGCAATCACCGAAGGCATCCCTGTCGCCGACATGATCAAAGCGAAGCGGTACCTGCAGGGAGGGAATACCCGTCTGGTCGGTCCCAATTGCCCCGGAGTCATCACACCGGGGGAGTGCAAGATCGGGATCATGCCCGGCTACATCCACGAGAGAGGCAAGATTGGCGTGGTGTCCAGGTCGGGAACCCTGACCTACGAAGCCGTTCATCAGTTGACGCAGCTCGGATTGGGCCAGACCACAGCAATCGGGATCGGAGGGGACCCTGTGAATGGGACCAACTTCGTGGATGTCCTAGAGCTCTTCGAGGCCGACGACGAGACCGAGGGAGTGATCATGATCGGAGAGATCGGGGGGACGGCTGAGGAGGAGGCTGCCGAGTTCGTAACCCTCGCGGTGAGCATTCCCGTTGCGGGTTTCATCGCGGGCACTACGGCCCCGCCCGGCAAGCGGATGGGGCACGCCGGCGCAATCGTGTCGGGTGGAAAGGGGACGGCCGAGGCCAAGATCGCGGCGATGGAGGATGCCGGCATCGTGGTCGCAGAGACGCCGTCCGACATGGGGGAGGCGATGCTTCGTGCCCTCGGCTGACCCGCTGCAGATAATCGTCTCCGAGGGTCGGCGCCTTGTCGACACCGCGAGAGCAAACCTGGACGCGCCCATCCCTCAATACCCGGAATGGACGATGGAAGGTCTGGTCGCCCACACTGGGGCGATACTGGGTCGCACCACCCTCGTGTGCCGGGACCGGCTCACCGAGCGACCCAGCTCTCCGCGCCCTGGCGAGGACGACGACGTCATCGAGTGGTTCGAGGGCCAATTGGCCGGAATGGTCGAGTTGCTCGAGACCACCGACCACGAGATCCCCGTGTGGGGTTTCGGCCCGAAGCCCACAGTCGGGTTCTGGGTGCGTCGCATGCTGATAGAGGCGGGGGTCCATCGCTGGGATGCACAGTCAGCGGTTGGTGAGCCCGAGCCTTTGTTGGACGAGGTGGCGGTCGCTGGTCTCGAAGAGTATCCCGAGATGTGGTTCCCGCGCCTCGAGGGTGTTCAGACACTGCAGATGATCGCATCCGACCTCGAACGGAAATGGAAGTACGGCGACGGGGACCCGGCCGCGACCGTCGAGGGCTCGGCTTCCGACCTGTATCTTCGGCTCATGAGCCGACCCTCACCGGTGGTGTTGCCCGATGATTGGGCGGCGGCAGTCGACAGCCTCGCTCCGCCCCCGAAGTGATCCCGGGCTAGAACCTCTCCATGTCGGCGGTGGCGTAGCCCACGACTGCCGAGTCGGCGTTGCGGACCGACTGGAGTGCGACCACCAGCTCGTCGACCCGGCTCCCGGGCACGGCGACAGTCAGTTCGTCGTCGCCCATCCCCGTCCGGGCTCTGGAGAGAGCACAACCCATCGATGCGGCAATGACACCCTTGTTGGCGGCGCGGGGGAGTATCTGACATTGAGGCTTGCCGGACCATTCCACCTCGACCGCGTCGTTGATGGCCATCATCTGCTTCGGGGTGATGCGGAGAAGCACGACATCGGGCTCCGAGGACGCCTCGCTCAACGGGCCGTATCTGACGCCGGCAGGGCGCCGGTTGAGAGCCTCGACCCCGGCGAATGCCTCCATCGTGACCCACCCCACATCGAGCAGGGCTCCGACGTCTGACTTGTCGATGATGTCCTCGGCCCCGGCAAACCCGTGTGTGAAGAGCCCCACGGAGCAATTCCCGTGATCCTCGACCATGGTGTCAAAGGTTGATTCATGGCCGTGGATCCAGAAGACGCAGGGGGCGGCCGCCCTCCCGCTTCGACCGTCTTCGGTCGGCTCCGACATGGGCGCGTCGAATCTAGGCACGCCATTGCTCGAAGTCTCGTCGAGGAAGGTGATCGCTACTGGCTCGAACTCGAGCCCGAGTAGATCGTTCAGGGTGGCGCTGGCGGCGGCTGTCATATGTCTCCGTTCACTGTTCTCGCTCTGATGACGCTAGCGGAGTTCAGGTCAGGCACAGCAACTACGGTCTGCGACCCGGCGCCCGAGCTCGCATCACTTAGACTGCGCCGCCATGGAATGGATAATCGCCGGAGCGGCCGTCCTCGTCGCCATATTCGTAATCGTCGTCTACAACAGCCTCGTGCAGTCGAGGAACCGGGTCGACAACGCCTGGGGTCAGGTGGAGGTGCAGCTGAAGCGTCGGTATGACCTCATTCCGAACCTCGTCGAGACGGTGAAGGGCTACGCCACCCACGAGAAGGACACGTTCGAGCAGGTCACACAGGCGCGCTCGAACGCCCAGGCGGCCAGTGGGCCTCAGGAGCAAGCCGGCGCCGAGAACTTCCTGACGGCGGCGTTGCGGCAGCTGTTTGCAGTTGCTGAGGACTACCCGGAGCTCCGGGCATCCGAGAACTTCGCTTCGCTCCAGGCCGATCTTGCGGATACCGAGAACAAGATCGCAGTTTCACGTCAGATCTACAACGACACCGTTCTAACCCACAACAACCGGGTCCAGCAGATCCCGACCAACCTGGTCGCAGCGGTCACCGGCTTCGAGACGAGGGAGTTCTTCGAAGGCGGACCCGAGGCGGAGGAAGCGCCCAGCGTCAGCTTCTGATCGAACCCAATCGGATGAAACGGCTCTTTCTCGTCCTCTTCGTCGGGGTCCTACTGATCCCGGCTATGCCGGCCCAAGCCAAGTCGTACTGGATGTCCCACGCTGACGTCGACATCACTGTCAACGACGATGGCTCTCTCGATGTCGTGGAGCAGCTCACCTTCGACTTCTCCGGCAGCTTCAGCGGCGCCTATCGCGACATTCCGTTGTCGACCTCGGCCGAAATCAGTGATATCTCTGTGGGGGATGAGCGTATCGACTACGAGCCGGGCGGTTGCACGACACTTGGCTGCACAAGCTCGCCACCTGGCACCTATGGCGTAGAGCTGTACCCAAACTTCGTCCGCATCGTTTGGCACCACTCATCATTTGACGAGGAACGCACTTTCCGGCTCTCGTACAAGGTGACGGGTCTGGCCGTGGCGTGGGACGACGTGGTCGACATCAACATCAAGGTGTGGGGGGACCAGTGGGCGGTTGGCCTCGACAGCCTCGATGCCCGTATGCATCTTCCGGACGGCCTGAGCGAGGGTGATGTCAGGGTGTGGGGCCATCCATTTGGGGTCAACGGCGTCACCAGCCTCGGCGAAGACGGGGTCTCGCCAACGCTCACGGCGAGCGGCGTTCCGTCGGAGCAGTGGGTCGAGATGAGGGTGGTCATCCCCACCTCGTCGCTGGCGTCCACCGAAGGGGCTCTTCGGATATCCGACGATGGGCTTGAGTCGATCCTCAACGAGGAGGCGGAGTTCGCCGAGGACGCCAATCAGGCGCGGCAGGCGGGGCGGACCGGGGTGATCCTGGGAGCCTTGGCGGTGCTTCTTCCGGTCGTCGGCCTCGGGGGATACGTCTATTACGGGTTCGGGCGGGAGCCCAGGGTGGCATACGACCGCGAGTACGAGCAGGAGCCTCCATCGGAGCTGAGCCCGGCAGAGGTCGGAGCTCTGCTCAGCCAGGGCGGTGTCACCGAGCGGGAATTCACCGCGACGCTGTTCGATCTCATCCGCAAGGGGGCCATCGTGGCGGAGCCCTCGCAAGTGGTCAGAAGTACCTGGGCGGGGTTGCGCCAGGAGACCATCTCCGACCTGACTCTCTCCCTGGGGGAGACACAGACCGGCTTGCGGGACTTCGAGCAGTCGGTGATGACAGTGGTCCGTCGTGCCCTCGATACCGGGCCCCGGCCGCTGCATGAGTTCAGGTCGGCCATACGGGACGACGCGGCTGCCAACGCCGAGACCTATCAGACCTTCAGCGAGCGAGTCCGATCGGCTGTGAAGCGTTCTGGCCTGATCCAGGATCAGGGGAGCTCCATAGCTGCCCTCATCGGGGTGGCGCTGGTCGCGGCGACGATCGGGGCCTTCTTCCTTCTCCCTGCCTTGTTCCGGGACCGGCCGGGAGGAGACACGATCGTGGTGTTGACACTGATCGGGCTGGTGCTCGGCACGGTGATCACCATTGTTGTGATCAGCTTCCGAAGGGTTCGGGTGCGCCGCAGCAAGGAAGGAGCCCTGGAGGCGGCGCGATGGGATGCCTTCCGTTCTTATTTGCGTGACTTTTCCCGCCTCGAGGAGGCGCCGGCTATTTCGCTCGACCTTTGGGACCAGTACCTGATCTATGCCATCGGGTTTGGTGTCGCCGAAGAGGTGCTGGAACAGGCCCGTCTCCATGCTCCCGAGGTACTGGAGCAGACCTCATCGATCTACTGGTACGGGAACCACGGGTACACCGGGGGCAGCACCGAGAACGCCTTCGCCGGCATCCAGTCCGCCCTCTCCGGCGCCTTCACCCCGCCCTCCTCCTCGAGCGGCGGCGGTGGCGGCTTCTCCGGCGGTGGCGGCGGCGGAGGTGGTGGTGGTGGAGGAGGCGCCTGGTGACCACCCGTGTTGACACTCCGCTTCCTTAGGTATGGCGTCTCATATTTGATAGCTGCGACGATCAGTAGAGAAACGGTCCAGACCGGGCTCGTTCCTTTTCCCCACCGTCTCATATCTGAGACCTGATACCTAAGGAACGCGAATAGATAGTCCCCGGTTACGGCCCTGGATCGGATAGCGTTTCCTGGTATGCGGCGCGTTCTGCTCGCTGGGCTCTCCACCATTCTGATTGCCGTTCCGATGGCGGCATCTGCCGACGTGTCCGAATACCCGGTGTACGACGGGGACCAGTTCACGGAGCTCTACGAATACGCCACCGAGAATGTCCTCCCGAGGCTGGACGCTCCTACGGGCCAGACGACCATCACGGGGGACTCGACCCTCGACGCCAGGATCTGGGAGCTGGCTTTCGCTCGCGGCTACGTTCTTCGCCCCGTGGCGACGGGGGGCCTGGCGACCATCGACGGCGTGCCGATGCAGCCTCAGGCGGCCGAGGCATGGGCGAAGCTGAAAGCGGCAGCCCGAGAGGCAGGGCTGCAGTTCATCGTCTCCTCCGCTTATCGCTCGCCTTCCGCACAACGCACCCAATTCCTCTCCAAGCTCCAGGGCACCTCGGATTCGGCGATCGAAGCCGCACTCACCTGGTATTCGGTCCCGGGGACCTCGAAGCACCATGGCGGGTATGCCCTCGACTTCAGGTACGCCAACGGGACGTTTGGCGAGTTCCGGTACACGCCCGATTACGAGTGGCTCGCAGCCGACAACTTCTACAACGCCAAGCGATTCGGCTTCATCCCCTCCTACCCCGATGACGTCAGCGGGCAAGGCCCAAACCCTGAGCCCTGGGAATTCGTGTGGGTCGGGGTCGAGCTGATCAAATGCGGAATACCGGTGGATCCCGGCTCGATCGGCCCGAGCCAGGGCCCGGCCGCCGCGATTGTCTCTGATGTCGCGAGCTGCCCGGGCGTCCTCATCGACCCGGGCGAGGTGATCGAGGGGATGCCCACCTGGTGGCACCGTCTCGCTTGACGGTTTGATTCGTTTCCAACGCTGATTGGTGGGAAGATCGCGGGTACTCACGCGGTTGTCCATGTTTCACGCCCACCGGACGTTCTGAGAGGTTTCATGGCTGGTCAGGTCACCGTCGCAACCGACGGTCGTCGCTCACTTGGGCGAGTCGAATTCATCACGATCCTCGCGCTGATGATGTCGATCACGGCTCTGTCCGTAGATCTGATGTTGCCGGCCCTGGGAGCGATCCGGGAGGACTTCGGCCTCGCACCCGACTCGACCGCGGTCGCCGGCCTTGTCACCACATACATACTGGGAGTCTCGCTCTCGCAGCTGGTCTATGGAGTCCTCTCCGACCGCTACGGGCGGAAGCCACTGATCTACGCCGGCCTGTTCGTCTATCTCCTCGGCGCCTTGGCCTCCGTGCTTGCACCGTCACTGGGTTTCCTGCTGCTTGCCAGGTTTGTCTGGGGTCTCGGCGCTGCCGGGCCGAGAGTGCTGACGCTCTCAGTGGTGCGCGACACCCACGAAGGAAGCGAGATGGCCCGGTTGATGTCGTTCATCCTCGCCGTCTTCATCCTGGCTCCGGTCGTGGCTCCCACAATCGGGGCCTTCCTCACCGACTGGATCTCCTGGCGGGGCGCCTTCGCCTTTGCTGGGGTGATCGCCCTCGTACTCGCCGTCTGGGCAATTCGCCTGCCCGAGACCCTGAAGCCGGAGAACCGCCGAGACGTGCATCTTCGCAGCATCATCGAGTCGGCCCGCATCGTGCTGACCAACCGTGTCACTGTGATGCTCACGCTGGCCCTGACGGTGCTCTTCGGAGCCTTCCTCTCCTATATCGCCAGCTCCGAGATCATCTTCACCGAGGTTTTTGACGAAGGGGAGCGCTTCCCACTGATCTTCGGGGGAGTTGCCGCCGTCCTCGGTGTTGGGATGCTGGCCAACAGCTGGGCCGTGGGACGTTTTGGCCTGACGCGGCTCATCAAGATGGTGATGATGGCTTACGTGGCCGCCGGCACGGCCTTCGCCGTGCTCGGAGTCGCCACTCAAGGGACACCGCCGTTGTGGGCTTTCCTCGTCAGTCTGTCCGCCATCGTGCTCTTCCAGTCGTTTCTCATCCCGAACCTGAACACGGTGGCGATGGTGCCGATGGGCAAGGTCGCCGGTATTGCCTCAGCGATCATTGGAACCGTGTCAACCGGCCTTGCCGCCATAGTCGGAGCTCTGATCGATCAAACCTTCGACGGGACGATCCTCCCACTCAGCCTGGCGTTTGCTGCGGCGGCGTGGGTCACGTTCGGACTTGTGAGAGCGGCCCGAATCGAGACCGTTGACCACCCGGTTCGTCCTCGGGAGACCGAGCGTCTCGATGTCGTGTTGCGATCAGCGAATCTGGCCGGTGAAGAAGCGTCAGACATCGATGTGGCCGATCACGAGCCGTCCGGCTGAGATCACCTTGTCGACGAGATTGGTCCCCGGTCGATAGGGGATGTGGGTGGGCGATGGGGCGTCCAGCACCACCATGTCTGCGGGCACTCCCGGTGTGATCAGCCCCTTCTCGTCGTAGCCGAGCGAAACGGCGCCTCCTCTGGTGGCGGCCCAAATTGCCTGCTCCGGGGTCAGGCCCATCTGCACCACGGCCAGGGAGATGATCGGCGCCATGCTCTCGAAGTAGGAGGTACCCGGGTTGCAGTCGGTGGCCAGAGCGACGGTGCATCCGGACCTCCACAACATCGGCCCCGGGGCCTGAGAGGAGCGCAGCGTGTAGCTGGCACCGGGGACGAGTACCGCAGCCACTCCCGACTCCTCGAGAGCAGCAGCGTCCTCTTCGGTGGCGTTGTCCAGATGGTCGGCGCTGGACGCAGACAGCTCGGCTGCGAGCATCGCCCCACCGCTTCGCGACAGCTGCTCGGCGTGGACGCGAGCCCCGAGGCCGAGCCGGGAGGCCGCGGTGAAGATCTCCCTTGCCTCGTCGACGTCGAAGACACCGTCTTCGACGAACACGTCGCAATAGTCCGATAGGGGCGCGGCGGCAGGGAGCATCTCTTCGATGAGGAGCCGGATGTAGGCGTCGCGCCGTTCTTTGAACTCGGTAGGCACCGAGTGCGCGCCCAGGAAGGTCGTTTTGACAGTCACAGGCAGCTCCCTGCCGACTCTCCTGGCCACCCGCAGCAGCTTGAGCTCGGCTTCGGGCTCGAGGCCGTAGCCCGACTTGATCTCGATCGTCGTTGTCCCGGCAGCCAACATCCTCCGAACCCGTGCGGCTGTCAGATCGAACAGCTCCTCTTCGGTTGCACTCCGGGTGGCTTCGACTGTGGAGAGGATGCCTCCCCCCTCGGCCGCGATGTCGGCGTAGGTGGCTCCACCGAGCCGTCTGGCGAACTCGGCTGACCTGTCACCGGCGAAGACGAGATGCGTGTGCGCGTCGACGAATCCCGGTATGACCGCCTTTCCTGCACAGTCGATGTGGATTCGCCCCTCTAGGCCAGGGGCATCGTCATCCGACCCGGCGTAGATCACCCGTCCGTCCTCGACTGCCACTACGGCGTCGGAGATCACCGGACCGGCGTTGGTGACCAGATGACTGATTCCGGTGAGGAGGAGGCCGGACATGTCAGGCTGTCAGCCGGCCCTCGCCGATGAGCTCGGCGACGGCTTCGATCTCGTCGCTTGTGGACCGGTCCTCGGTCAGAGGGGGAACGATGTCGCGTACCAGCTCGACGATGCCGCCCGTTCCCGGCGCCGGCTTCAGAGGCGCCCGGTACTCGATTCCCTGAACGGCGCAGAGGACTTCGATCGCAAGGACCCTCCTCACATTGTCGAGGATCGGGAAGAGCTTCTTGCCTGCCCCCCAACCCATGGAGACGTGGTCTTCCTGACTGCCGGACGTGGGCACCGACTCGACCGAGGCGGGGTGGGTCAACACCTTGTTCTCCCCGACCAGAGCCGCCTGGACGTATTGAGCGATCATGTATCCGGAGTTCAGGCCCGGGTCCGCAGCGAGGAAGGGCGGGAGCCCGCCCGACCGGGCAGGGTCGAGGATCCTGTCGGTCCTTCGTTCCGAGATAGAGGCCAGCTCGGCCACCGCGATTGCGGCGAAGTCGAGGACAAACGCGAGCGGCTGGCCGTGGAAGTTCCCCGCAGAGATCACTTCGCCAAGGTCGGGGAAGACGATGGGGTTGTCGACGACCGACGCCATCTCCCTGGTCAGGACCGACTCCATGTGATCCAGCGTGTCCGTGACCGCCCCATGGACCTGTGGAGCGCAGCGAAGGGAATAGGCGTCCTGGACCGCATGCTCGAAATCGTCGGCATGGCTCGATCCGATCTCTGAACCCGAGATGAGGGCGGCGATCCTCTCGGCCGATCTCGCCTGCCCGGGGTGCGGTCGGAGCAGGTGCACCTCGGGTCGGAATGGTCGCGAGCTGCCCATGAGTGCCTCTACCGACAGGGCGCAGGCCACGTCGGCGACACCAACCAGGTGGCGTGCCCGATGGAGGGCCAGCACGCCCATGGCGGTCATGCCCTCTGTGCCGTTGAGAAGAGCCAGGCCTTCTTTGGTCTTCAGCCGCAGAGGCTCGAGGTCGGTGGCCGACGTGGGCTTGACCTCACCGTCGACGCGCACGAATCCCTCCCCGATGATGGGCAGCGCCATGTGGGCGAACGGAGCCAGGTCGCCCGATGCGCCGACCGAGCCCTGACCGGGCACGAGAGGCAGGATGTTGCGGTTGAGCATCGTGATCAGTCGTTCCACGACCACGGGCCTGACCCCGGAATGGCCCTGGGCGAGGGTCCGGGCCCTGAGCAGGAGCATCGCCCTCACCACATCGTCCGGCATCGGGTCTCCGACACCGGTGGCGTGGGATCGGATCAGGTTGTATTGGAGGATCTCGGAGTCCTCCCTCCCTATGTGAGTCGTAGCCAGTGCACCGAAGCCGGTTGTGATCCCATAGACCGTCTCACCGGAGGCAACTGCGTCCTCGACGAGCTGTCGGGCTGGGTGCATTCGCTCGCCGAGAGAGCCTGCAAGCTCGACCTGGGCTCCCATCCGCGCAACGCGAATGACCTCGTTTGGGGTCAGGGGGCCACCGTCGATGACTACTGATTCCACGCCACCGGACGGTAGTACGGCACCCGGCTGGAACATATCGCCATCGTGTGCTGTTCTACCAGTTGATGCGCCAGGACCTCACCCCACTTCTGTTCCAGCCCGACACCACGATCGCCGTGATCGGGGCAACCGACACCCCCGGCAAGTACGGGGGGATCATCTATCGCGATCTGAGGTCGAAGGGCTTCAAGGTGTTTGCGGTGAATCCACGACACGACACCGTGGCCGGCGATCCCTGCTACCCGAAGGTGACCGAGCTTCCAGAGACCCCGACGATCGCCGTGTTCGTGATCCCGGCCCCACGCGGGGTTCGGGTTCTCGCCGAGTGCAAGGAAGCCGGCATAGAGAACATCTGGATCCAGCCCGGAGCCTTCTCACATGACCTGAAGGAAGCACTCGAAACCGGTGGGTTCAATTGGGTCGCCGAAGCCTGCGTGATGGTGCGGGCTCGCTCTCTCGCACGCTAGATCCGGCCCCTCAGCAGCTCCCGGGCGATGATGTTGCGTTGGATCTCCGAGGTTCCTTCGTAGATCCGCGGAGCTCGCACCTCCAGGTAGAGGTGAGCCAACAGCGAGTTGGACTCGAGACCGCGGGCGCCGAGGACCTGAATCGCCACATCGACCGCCTTCTGAGCCGTCTCGGTGGCATGGAGCTTGGCCATGGCCGCCAGCCCGGTCAAGGCTTCACCTTCGCCTGCATCGTGGGCATGAGCTGCGGTATAGACGAGATGCTCCGAAGCGGCTATTGCCGTTCTCACGTCAGCCAGCTGGTGGGAGACTCCCTGAAACTCGCCGATGGGCCGGCCGAACGCCTCCCGCTTCCTTGCGTGATCGACCGCCAGTCGGAGGGCAGCCTCGGCCATGCCGAGAGCGAAGGCACCCACACTGGGCCGGAAGAGGTCGAGGGTCTGCATCGCCACGCCGAATCCCTGGTTGACCTCTCCGAGGACGGACGATGCCGGAGCGAACACGCCGTCGAAACGAAGCCGTCCAATTGGGTGGGGCGCAATGAGGTCGATCGGCTCTCCGCTCAACCCTTCGGTGTCTCCCGGCACTACGAATGCGGTGACTCCTCGGCTACCGGATCCGGGCTCGCTGCTGGCGAAGACGGTGTAGACGTCCGCTTCGGGAGCATTGGAGATGTAGGCCTTCTCTCCGGTGATCCTGAATCCGTCCCCGTCGCGCTCCGCCACGGTTGCCAGCGCTGCGGCGTCGGACCCGGCGCCGGGCTCGGTCAGGGCGAACGCTGCGATGACGTCTCCGGCCCGGAGCGATGGCACCCAGTCGGCCCTGGCGCTTTCCGTGCCGGCTAGGTGGATGGGCGTGCCACCCAAGCCTTGCAGTGCAAAGGCGGTCTCCGCAGCCGTGTTCGATCGCGCCAAACCTTGCCTTGTGGCACATAGATCGGCTGCGGTTACACCGTCGGCGGCGAACACGGGCTCGAAGAGGCCGCTGTCTCCGAGAGCCTTCACCAGCTCCCGATTCACTTTCCGATCGTGGCGCGCCAGTTCGGCCAGACGGGTGCCGATGGCCTCGGCTTCGGTGACGCGCTCGGTCTCGCTCAAAGGCCTAGTTGGAGCTCTTCAGCTGCCGAAGGATCTGTTCCATTCGCTTCTCGACGTCTTCGAGCCCGAGGCCGGAGTCGATCGCCTTGTTGATTGCGCTGATGAACACGTTGTCGATGCCTGCATCGCCGGCCCCTTCACCGCTGACGCTGAGACGCTCGGCGATCATTCGGTCGCGGACTTCGTGAAGGCGATTGAATGCGGCGAGGAGCGCATCGCGGTCGTGGAGCGGCAGCCCTTCGGCCAGCTTGGCGGACAGCTGGCGTAGCTCCTGCTGTCGCTCCTTGAGGTCGGCCCGCGCCGCATAGTCGTCAACAGGCAAGGCGAGGAGTTGATCGTGGATCGTCGCCAGCTCCTCACGCACCTGATCGAGTGTCAATTCCATAACAGCAACTTAGTGGGCGGGGACAACGGTGGACGCCTTCCGGGGGCGTTAGCCTGCCCGCTTGTGAGCCCGTATCGATCATCTGCCGACTTCACGAGCGAATGGGAGCATTTCCGCTTCAGCATCACGGGTTCGGTCGGAGTCGTGACTTTCGACCGGCCGGATCGCCTGAACGCGTTGACATTCGATGTCTACGCCGATCTTCGGGATCTCCTTGCCGAGGTCGAGCATCGTGACGACGTATCGGTGTTGATGATCACCGGAGAGGGTCGCGGCTTCTGCTCAGGTGGCGACGTGAACGAGATCATCGGCAGTCTCCTCGAGATGGACTCGAAGGGCTTGCTGGAGTTCACCCGCATGACCGGAGCAGTGGTGGAGCGGATGCGGCGGCTTCCCATGCCGATCATTGCCGCCGTCAACGGCGTTGCGGCCGGCGCCGGGGCTGTGATCGCGCTGGCGGCCGATCTCAGGGTCCTCGCCTCGTCGGCGACCTTCCACTTTCTCTTCACAAAGGTTGGCCTCGCCGGAGCGGACATGGGCTCTGCCTATCTCCTGCCCCGTGTGGTGGGTTTGGGTCGGGCGACCGAGCTGCTCCTCTTGGGTGAGCCGGTCAGCGCCGAACGCGCCCTCGACATCGGGTTGGCGACCCGGGTCGTACCAGACGGGGAGTTGTCGGCCGTTGCAACAGACCTCGCAACGGGCCTCGCCTCAGGGCCGACACTCGCGTTTGGGGCTACGAAGGTCTTGCTGAGCCGGGAGCTGGACATGGATCTCGGATCGTCGATCGAGCTGGAGGCATTCACCCAGGCGCTGCTTATGACCACGGAGGATCACGCCGAGTTCTATCAGGCCTTCACGGGCAAGCGGGCTCCGGAGTGGAAGGGTCGATGAGCGGGCTTCCGATCAATCCCGAAGGCCTCCCCGATCCGTCGGGCTTCTCGCACGGAATGCTCTCGAGCGGCGGCCGGCTCCTTCATGTCGCCGGAGAGACGGGACACCACGAGGACTTGAGCCTCGACGAAGGTTTCGTGGCTCAGTTCGCCCGTGCCTGCAGCAATGTCGCAGCCGTGGTGGCCGAGGCCGGCGGCGACCCGGCGGATGTGGTCTCGATGACGATCTACACCACCGACGTGGCGGCCTATCGGGACAATCTGCCTGAGGTCGGCAAGGCCTACCGCGATGTGTTTGGGCGCCATTTCCCGGCGATGGCGTTGATCGGGGTCTCCGAGCTGGTCGATCCACGCGCCATCGTCGAGATCACGGCCGTGGCCGCGATCGGGGACTGAGCCCTCAGTCGTCGAGGATGATCACCGGCTCGTCGTAGCGGCGGATCCGACCCTCGCGGGCCCTCTTGGCGATGATGTCGTCGAGCTCGGCTTGCTTCTCCTCCGTCTCCTCGGTGCCCCTGAGGAAGTCGAGGGGGATGTTGAGGCGCAACGCCCGGTCGGGGACGACGAATCGGGTGATCCCTGCAGGCACATAGTCCGCCTCGATGGCAGCTGTCATCACATCATCCAGAGTCAGCTCGGGGAACTCGACGATTGCCGACCAGTCGTCGTGGGTGGCGCTGACGGAGGCGATCGATGGTTCGATCACCCTGGTCACGGTCATCTTCCCGTGGTAGCAGTCGACCAAGGCGTTGAGCGCGGCGTTCAGGCTCGTCCCCACTGCTCTGACGGTGTGCCAGCTGTTTCCGAAGGTCAAGCGGGGAGTACCCTCATCGCCCCGGAGCTCCACGGTCTCTGAGCCCTTCAACGCCGACTCCAGGTGTTCCACGTCGCCATTGTGGAGAACGTGGTGCCATGTCCCGAGTGAGACCGCGGCACGGTCGACGACCTGCACCACGGCGTGGGGCATTCCGAGCCTGTTGAAGGCTTCTCGTCGCGTGGCTCCGTCCAGGAGAACGTACGAGCCGTTCGGGGCGACCGTGCACACCATGGGATTGATCTGGATCCCGTCGGCGTCGATACGGTTGCGCAGCCGGTCGACGCGGAAGGGGTCGAAGTCCTCATGGGGCCGGATCATCTCGATCGGCGCAACACGTAGGTCTGGGAGTTTCTGCATTCGCCAGGCATTGTGCCTGGCCGGGGGCCCAAATGTCGACTGCCGTGTGCTGGGGGTCAGATGATGTCGTGAATGATTTCGACCAGTCGCTTCACGTCATCGCTGTCCTGATAGACACCAAACCCGAAGCGAAGCCGGTCGCCCCGGTAGTCGGTGATCACGCCACGATCGTGCAGGGACACGTACAGCTTCTCCGCGGACCCGGTGCGGAAGGTCAGGAAATTGCCTCGCTCATGCCTCGCGGGCGGAACCAACTCCCCGATCTCGGGAGATGTATCCAAAAAGCTCTGCTGCAGAGTCGACACGTGGTCATGGATCGCCTTGCTGTCGACCCCGACCTCGTCCAACCACGTCAGCACCGCCCGCAGGCGGTAGATGCCCGAAGGGTCGTATGTCGCGCCGGCGAAGCGCGACCCGTCCTTGTCATATGCGACGACGTCGGAGACACCGGACTCGAGCTGTCCGAAACCGGCATACCACCCGGTGTCGACAGGCCGCTCCCCGTACCGCGGCGGTGCGTGGAGGAAACAGACGCCTTCGCCCGCCATGGCGTACTTGTACCCGCCGGACACGTAGAAGGCGCGGTCGGCGATCGATGACAGGTCTGTTGGGATCGCCATGAACTCGTGATATCCATCGACCACTACGTACGTGCTCGGATTCGGGGCGGACCCGACAAGCCGGGCCACGTCTGAGATCGCATACCCGGAGTCGTAGAAGACCGACGAGAAGTAGACCAGATCGTGCGCCCCTGCCTCGACATACCGGAGGAAGCGCTCCTCGAAATCGTCGAAAGGCTCGGTAGGGATCCGGTCAACGATGGCGAGGCCGGCCTCTTCCCAACGTCTCGACTGGCGGGTGAACGAATGGAACTCGGACCCCGTGGAGAGGATTCGCACTGGTGGTTCGAGGCAGGAGAAGATCCGAACCAGGAAGTCATGGGTGTTCGGGGCGAACGTCAGCGTCGTCGGGTCGGGCAGGCCGAGAACGCCCGCGACGAGTGCCTTGGCCTCCGGGATGATCTCGCCGAATATGTGGGTCCACTTGTCGTCGACCAACGCCACCGAGTCGAGCCAGTACTGCTGATGCGCCTCGTAGGCCACGTCGGGCCATGGGTGGTGGGAGTGGGCCGCGAAGTGGAGTCGGTCCGGGTCGCTGTCGAAGTATCTAGAGAAGCTCCCTTTGAGGCTCATTTCTGGAACCGGAACTTCATCGACTCGATGACTTCGTCGGGTAGATCCGGCCGATCGTCATGGGGGACGAGGAAGGTGGTCAGGTTGAAGAGGTCACCAAACACACGGCTTCGTTCCGCTGACTTGTCGAGGTACTTCGCTCCGGCGGAGCCTCCCGTGCCGATACGGCGACCGATCATGCGGAGCGCCATCTGGGCGTGACGGTGACGCCACGCCGTAAACCCCTCATCGATGTCCATCAGCAGCTCGAGCATCCGGTGCGGCTCCTGTAGGGCAGGCAAGTCGCGGTAGAGGTTGATGAACAGAGCGGCCTGAAACGCTCGGTGACTGAGCCGACGTTGGCCCGTCTTCTCGAGGCTCTCGTGCTTCACCGGGTCGAAGACAGCCTCGTATTGGCGCATTGTGAGGTCGAAGTCCTTCATCTGGGCGGCTTTCTGCTCATCTGTGAGATTGGGGTTCCGAGCTACCACTTCCCGGTCGGCGTCGAGTCTTTTCTTCACCGCTTCTTTGAATGCATCCCAGAAGTTGAAGTCGCCATGCTCGAGGAATGGCGTCCGCTCCAGCCACTCCTCGACCTCAGAGAAGAGCGTGGGGCCCTCCTCACTGGCTTCGACCCTCTTCTTGTCAGCCTCGTTGAATCGCTCGGTGTAGGGGGCGCCTTCGAAGAGCAGGCGGTCGTCGCGTCGAAGGCCGAGCTTGTTCTCGAGGATGCGGAACTGTGCCGACTGGAATCCCGAGGCGGGAAAGAGATGGTCGCGAAAATCGAGGAAATCGATGGGCGTCATGGTCTCGAGGACCGCGATCTGCTCGATCAGGAGGCGCTGGATCTCGACGATGCGGCGCAGGCGGGCAACGACCCGGCCCATGTCGCCCTCCGCCACATGCTCACCGCCGAACATGGCCAGCACGTCGTCCAGCTCCCAGAGGATCTGCTTGAACCACAACTCGTAAGCCTGGTGAACGATGATGAAGAGCATCTCGTCGTGTTTCAGGTCGCCGGCGCGCTCGCTCTCCAAGCGCTGGGCGTCGAGGAGCTTGTCCAACTGCAGATAGTCGCCGTAGTAGATCGAGTCTTCGCTCATCACCACGAACGCTAGTGCTCAGCCCTCACAGGTCGGCGTCGAGCCCACACCAGCGTTCGGATCGCTCCCAGAGCTCGCGCGCCAGCTCGTCGTCGCGGGCTGCCGTAGATGGAGTGGCCCTCTCACCTCTGGCGTAATAGCCGCCCGACTCGTTGGCGAGATCGGGATCGGTGGCACAAAAGACCGGAGTCCGCGCTCCTTGCTCGGGCGTCTGCATCCGATCGCCGCGTAGCAACCTGACAAAGCCAGGGAGGATCTTGGTGTTTACCAGCCCGGGATGCGCCGCATACGTGCGCCACTCGGGTTTGAGCCGGGCGAGCTCGGTCGTGTAGAGGATGTTGGCGAGCTTCGAGAAGGCGTAGAGGTCGAGGCCGATCGGGGCCCATGCCGGCTTGGCTACCCGGTCCCAGTCGATTCCGTCCACGCGAAAGTGGGCGGAGCTCGCGACCGTGACTATTCGAGTGCCTTCCCGGAACGCGTCCCAGAGGAGCCGGTTGAACAGGAAGTGGCCAAGGTGGTTGATCCCGAAGCGCGGCTCGAACCCGTCCGTAGTCGAACCGCGGGCGATTCCCACCCCGGCATTGTTGATGACGACGTCGAGTTGCCTGCCCCGCGCCAGCAAGTCGACGGCTGCTGTTCTCACATGGTCGAATGACGACAGGTCGAGGCGGAGGAACTCGGCCGAACCGCCCGAATCCTGAATCTCGGCCACCACAGGAGCGGTCCGCCGCTCCGATCTGCCGGCGGCGATGATGTGATGGCCTCCCTCGCCGAGGATCCTGGCGATTGCCCGCCCAATCCCTGAGGAGGCCCCGGTAACAACCGTTGTTTTCATCCGATGGCACCGTAGCGGCAGGCCACTAGCGTTGACCGCGTGACTGACTGGCCAGAATCTCTCAACGCGGACAACTGGTTCCTCAGGGAAAGGCTGTCGGCGACACGCAACCGGACTGCGCTCCGCCTCGACGACCGCGAGGTGAGTTATTGGGAAGTCGACGCCCTCGCGTCCGGGTTCGCGGAGTCGCTCATCGCAGCAGGCGTCTCCCCCCGCGATCGGGTTCTGATAGTGCTCCCGGATGGTGCTGAGTACGTTGCCGCTCTCTTCGGCATCCTGCGGGTCGGGGCTGTCGTGGTGATGGTCAACCCCGGTCTCGCCCACGAGGCGCTGGTCGGGATCGTGAAGAGGGCCGCAGCGTCGGCGGCCTTCGTCCACGAGAGACATCGAGACGACTTCACAAAGGCCGTTGCGGCCAGTGGCACCGCCCCGGAGATCATCGATCCGGCCGATATCGGCGAGGCCAATGTCGAGACGGTGGAAACTTCACCTGACGACCCTGCGATTTGGCTCTTCTCCGGCGGCACGACCGGGGTGCCAAAGGCTGTGGAGCAGACCCACAAGAGCCTCGTCAACACGACGAGGCTCTACGGCCAGGGCACCCTCGGGCTGACCAAGGAAGACATAACCATCTCGGTCCCCAAGCTGTACTTCGGCTACGCCACCGGCTCGAACCTGCTCTTTCCCATGTCGGTGGGTGGGTCGGCGGTGTTGTTCGAGCAGCACCCCACGCCGGAGGCGCTCTTCAGCAGAATCGAGGCACATCGCCCGACCGTGATGGTGAATGTCCCATCTGCGATCAACCAGATGCTCAACCATCCCGACGCCGGCTCGAAGGACCTCTCCTCGCTTCGCTTCGCCACCTCGGCGGGGGAAGCGCTCCCCGAGACCCTGTATCACCGGTGGAAAGAGGCGTTCGGTGTCGAGCTCCTCGACGGTCTCGGCACTGCAGAGATGTGGCACATCTTCATCAGCAACACACCCGGCGATGTGAGGCCAGGCACTCTGGGGAAGGTCGTACCGGGGTTCGAGATCAAAGCCTGTGACGAGGACGGGGAGGAAGTGGAGCCGGGGGAGGTGGGTCGTCTCTGGGTACGGGGCGAGTCTCTCGGTCTCGGGTACTTCGAAGACCGGGAGCGAACCGAAGAGGCGTTCCAGGGAGAGTGGTTCGTTGGTGGCGATCTGGTCTCGATCGACGAGGAGGGCTACGTCACGCATCGGGGCCGCGCCGATGATGCGATCAAGGTGAAGGGGAAGTGGTTCCGGCCCCAGGAAGTCGAGTCGACCCTTCTCGATCACAGTGCGGTCAAAGAGGTCGCCGTGGTTGCGGTCTCCGACGACGACGGGCTGGCCAAGCCGGTGGCTTTCGTCGTCCGCCGGGCCGATGTCACGGACAAGGAGCTCATCGACTGGGTGCTGGAGCGTCTCGACCCCTACAAGCACCCGAGACGGGTGATATTCGTCGACAAGCTTCCCCAGACCCACCTGGGCAAAGTCGACCGATCCGCATTGAAGGCGATGGCTCGCTGAGCGGTCGCCGGAAACTGTCCTACCCCGACGCGATAGTCGAAGCCATGGAGCCGACGATTCTCCATGCCGATCTGGACGCCTTCTATGCGTCGGTCGAGCAACTGCTCGACCCGACACTTCGCGGCGTCCCCATTGCCGTCGGGGGCGGCGTGATCCTCGCCGCGTCCTACGAGGCCAGGCAGTTTGGAGTCCGTGCTCCCATGCCGGGTAGGGAGGCCCGGAAGCTCTGCCCCCAGCTTCGAATCGTCGACGGCAACTTCTCCCGATACCTGGAGTTCTCGGAGCAGGTGATGACGATCATCGACGATTTCACCCCGGTCGTCGAGCAAATAAGTGTCGATGAGGCATTCCTCGATGTGTTGGGCACGATCCACCTACTCGGCTCGCCTCGTGAGATCGGCCATGAGATTCGCCGTCGTGTCCGCGAGGAGGTCGGGCTCCCAATCTCGATCGGCATCGCCTCGACGAAGTTCCTCGCAAAGATCGCTTCAGCCCGTGCCAAGCCCGACGGCATGGTCTGGGTCGACCCGGCGACCGAGCTCGACTTCCTCCACGCCCTCCCGGTTGAAGCCATGTGGGGCGTCGGCCCGGTGACTGCCAAAAGGCTCCGGGCTCTTGGCATCGAGGACATCGGCCAGTTGGCGGAGGTCCCGGAGTCCGTCCTGGGGAGGGGCCTGGGCTCGGTGGCGGGAAGCAGCCTCCACGCTCTTGCCAACAACCGGGATCCCCGCCGCGTCGCAAGAGGCAGGCGTGCCGGTAGCGTCGGCAGCCAGCAGGCCTTGGGGAGGGGTCTCTCCGACTTCGCCGAGCTCGAGTCGGTGGTGGTGGGGCTCGCAGACCGGGTCGGACGCAGGATGCGGCGGAAGAGCCGCTGTGGCTCGACCATCACGGTGAGGGCTCGGTTTCCCGGGCCGAGGCTGAAGACGCGTAGCCATACGCTGCGCTGGCCAACCGGATCGACTCGGGCAATTTCCCTCATCGCCATCGAGTTGCTGCGTCGTGCGATCGAGGACGAGCCGGGCCCCGTGACCCTCGTCGGTATATCCGTGTCGAAGCTGACTACGACCCGATATGTCCAAATGGAGCTCGGTTTCGAGGATGGAGATCCCGCAAGCGCCGGCTCCATCGCTGCCGACCGATTCGATGCTCTCGACGCCGGGATCGATGAGGTCAGGGAGCGCTTCGGTAACGAGGCGGTGCGTGTTGGCGCCGGGCGTCGCGGCATCTCAGACGACTTCCGTCGTCTCGCCGAGAAGTCCTAGCCGTCGACCTCTTCGCGTACCCGGACCGGCCCTTCCCCTCCGGATCGCACCCCGCGCATCCCGGAGAAGAAGACCCTCAGGCGATCCATCAGGTCGGTGGTCGATCCCTGGTGTTTGATCGGCTCCCCAAGTGTGATTGTCCGGCTGGCGAAATCGATCTTGGCCGGGACGATGGGCGCGCCGGTTGCCTCTGCGATCTTGATGAAGCCCGACTTCCAGTACGGGGCCGGATTCCGGGTGCCTTCAGGCGCGATCACCAATGCGAACTCTTCGCTCGTCTCGAACTCGCTCCTGACCCTCTCGATGACGCCTCCCGGCCTCGTCCGATCGACGGGGATGCCACCCCAGCGGCGGAAGAGCCAACCGAACGGCCCTGTGAACAGGGTGTGCTTGCCCAGAAATTTCGGTCGAATGCCAAAGTGTCGTATTGCCGCGAGGAACAGCACGAAGTCCCAATTACTGGTGTGGGGAGCGCCGACGACTATGTACCTGGGGTCTTCCGGAGGGCCTCCGAGGAACTTCCAACCGCGCAGCTTCACGTATTTCTCGGCGAGCCACTTCACGGATGCTCCACCTGGGCTAGCCCGCTAGCTGCGGAGGGCGGGGGCCGTTTGAATCCCGTGCTCGCCGACCCATACGATCGAGTCGAGCCCACGCGTGGCGTCGACGATCTGTGATGCGATCTCGTCATCGACGATTCCGACATCGTCGCCGCGGTGGATCACCTTGAGGCGAGCCTCCTTGGGCAGGGCCTCGGAGAGGGGTCCCGGATGGGAGCAGATGACGGTGACCGAATAGGGCTTGCCGACGGCCTCGGTTCGCAATCCCGAGTCGAGCTTGTACTCGCGATACAGGTGATATGTGGCGCCACCGGCGAGCAGGGCCAGGGTCAGCTCCACGACGAGGGTCGACGGCTCGGGGTCCAGGTCGAACAGGAGCTGGAAGATGTAGAAGAGGACCGCGACGACCGCTCCGGCGGCGGTGAGGCCGACGAGGATCGCCATCCCGATCAAATAGAAGCGCCGAGGGAAGGAGGACGCCTCCTCCGCACGTGGCGCCTCCTGGGCATTGGTCCAGAAGAGCCACCACACGAGTGCCGCGGCAGCGAACGCCAGGACCAGCGCAACCGCGGTGGAGGCGAGGTTGTCGACCAGCACTTCTCGCTGGAACACCACAGCGGCCAGAGAAGTGCCTGTGCCGATGGCTGTGACCAGACCAGTTGCCATGAGCAGGTACTCGTACGAACGGATCGAGTCGGTCCTCTCGGTGCCGAGCCTTGGCCGGTGATGCCACCAGATCAGGCCGGCGGTGATGAGGATGGGGAAGAGCACCGTGAGGGACTCGAAGTGCGCGCCCGCCGAATCGGGACTGTCGAGGAAGTAGGTGAGCGTGATGACCGCGATCGACGTCGTCGTGATCACCATCCCCAGGAAGGCGGAGTAGCAGACGAGGACCAGGTAGGTGAGCCGGGTGCCGTCCGGGGGCTGGGTCCATTCCTGGAGCCAGCGCCACGACCAGACACCTGCACCCACCAAAGTGAGACCGACGGCCACCTCCCAGGGCCCCTCACCCGCGGTCGCCGCGAACGACGAGTAGATGGCTTCGAACAACGAGTAGAGCAAGATCGTCACGCCTGTGGCGAGGGTGGCCAGGCCGATGAACGACCCCACGATCCGGTGGATCTGGGATATGTTTCCTCCCGGTTGATCGACCCGGGAAGCCCATTCATGGACCCCTACGACCGTTGCGATGATGATCACGTCGGTGAAACGCGGGAACTGCTCAGCGCCGAGGATGCCCGCGATGATCTGAACGGCATAGACGACGAGCCAGGTGAGATAGACGAGATCGGTCAGCGCCAGATACAGGGACCAGCCCACTGAATCGGGGAAACGGTTCCGGCGGTCATCTTGACGCTGCCAGAGGTAGTAGGTGAGGGGCCCGGCCACGATCAGCCCGGCCAAGGCGCCTGCGAGCTCGTTCCGTGTGGTCCCAACCAGGTCGTCACCCGGGAAAGCGGCCCGGCCGAGGAGGAACAATGCCCACACCAACCCACCGACGAACAGTGCCAGCAGGATATAGGCAACCAGGTCCCCTCCTTCGCTTCGCTCCTGGGTCCGGTCGGAGAAAGCGCGAATCGCGATGATTACACCTGCGACGACGAGGATCGGGAAGATGAGCCCGAGGATCAAGCTCATGGGCTACACGCGTAATAGAAATATGGCCAGGTGACCTGGGTTATCACCCAGCTGCCGGATTCTTGTTCCAGTGCGAAAGGACCAGGATCGAACGTGTAGCCGCCGGCGCCAAAACCACCGTCGGTACCCTCCCTGATCGTCACGTTGACCAACGTCCTCTGACCGAGCTCTTCGACGTCTCCGAGAGTGGCCGTGAATGACCCGTAAGGCCCGTTTCTGGCCATGTCGGCTGTGGTGCACTCGTCCTGGAGCGCTTCGGAGAGATGGGCATGCGCCTCCTCCCAGTCTTGGTCGGCTATCGCCTGAAGGTAACCCTGCACCGTTCCCTCAGGAGTGTTTGCGTCGAATTGAACCGGTTCCCGGAAGAGGGCAATGAGTGTCAGCACCAACAGGACCACGCCGACGAGCGCAGGGAATACCCATCTCCGGCGCCGATCCACGTCCTCAGCCATTCTGTCATTGTGCCAGGGCCGGGCCTGATTTACAGCGTTCTTTGCCCTGTGGCGCCCATCTGGATTCGCCTCCAAAGACGACCCGTGCAGCGTGTGGGTTCAGGTCCTGCGAGCGAGAACGTCGCCCACACCAGCCCCGACCAGCACTTCGGGCTGGTACCCGGCCTTCTCGAGGAGGGAGGCGGCGATGGTCGCCCTGTATCCGGTGGCGCAAGCGACGAGAACCGGATCGGTGCGATCGAGGTCGTCGGGGATCCCTGTCGTGAGGTCCGGGCTGTAGGCGCGCACCGACCCGGGGATCGTTCCCTCGGCCCACTCGTTGGGGGCCCGAGAGTCCAGTACCTGGCTGCCTGCCGCAAGGCCCTGCTCGAAGCTGGTGACATCGTGAGTCGGGTAGCCGATCAATTCGGTGTCAGTCCACGATCCGAGGTCGCTGACGTAGCCGACGATGCGGTCGTAACCGATCCTCCCCAACTGCCGTCTCGCCTCCTCCAACGACTGATCTTCATCGAGAACGAGGAGGAGGGGTGTGTTGTGAGGTGTGACCCAACCCACCCAGACTCCAAAGTCGTTGCGCAACGCGACGCCTAGCGAGCCCGGGAGGTGCCCCCGGGCGAACTCTTCGTTGGCCCGAGCGTCGACCACCGTGACGCCCGATCGCAGTTCCGTGTAGGCATCTTCCGAGATGGGCGGTAGCGGGGTCTCCAGGTCGATGGGTGCCGTGCCCGCGAGATTGGCCGGGCCCATACGCGCGTAGTACGACGGGAATGGGACCAGCCCGGTGAGCTGCGTCGAGACAAAGTCCTCCTCGTCGTCGACCTGCAGCACGGGATTGTCCCGTTTCTCGGCCCCGATCGTCGATGTGTGGGTGCCTGCCGCCGACGACGTGCAGAAGCTCCCTGCCCCATGTGTGGGAAGCAGCCTGGTCTCGTTGGGGAGTGAGGCGAGCCTGCGGACCGACCCGTATTGGAGACGGGCGAGAGTCTCGGCGCGATCGTCCCCCAGCAGATCGCTTCTGCCCGCCGAGCCCACGAGGAGGCTGCCCCCGCTGAAGACCGCCACCACATTGCCGTCGATGACTACGACATATGACATGTGCTCAGGCGTGTGCCCGGGTGTGTGCATCGGACGGAGGGTGAGGCTGGACTCGGTGAGGTCTTCCATGTGGAAGGCAGGTCGATGGCGATAGACGGGAGCTGCCCCGGCCGGAATCACGAGCTCCGCATCGAGCACCTTGGCCAGGTGGCGCGCACCCGACACATAGTCGTTGTGGAGGTGGGTCTCGACAACCCACCGAACCTCTGCGCCAATCTCTTCGACCTCGGAGACGAATCTGTCGATATCTCGCTGTGGATCGACCACAACGCCGACACCGTCTGTCGATAGCACATATGTGGAATCGCCAAGCCCCTCGGTCCTGATGGTCCTTATGTCCACTTCAATCCTGCATCCCGAGTGCCTTGACGCCTCCTGCCATGTTGGCGACCTTCTCGAATCCCTGGGAGGAGAGGTACATGGCCACCTGGGCGCTTCGGTTGCCCGAACGGCAAACGCAAAGAACCGGCTTGTCTTTGTCCAGCTCAGAGAAACGTTGCAGGAGCTCGCTCATCGCAATCAGAGTCGACCCCGGCAACGTCCCGAGCTGCCACTCGTTTGCCTCCCTGACGTCGAGGATCGTTGCGTCGTTCTCTTCGGCCCAGGTCTCCCAATCGTGGGCCGGGACGCTCTCCACGGGTGACATTGATTCATCCTCTCCTGGAATAGACGGGTGATATGTTCGAGATTCCTTCGCGGATTCCAGGCACAAGCCAGGACGTTCAGGCTACCGCCTGGGGCTACCTGGGCGAACTGGAAGCGATGGCGCAGTGGCTCACCGATGGGCCCGACTCGAGCCCGGCTCTGGCCTCCGCAGTAGCCGGCATGGACACCTTCAGGGGAGCGGACACCGTCGTCCGGTGGATCCACCGGGTGGCCGGAGCCCGGACCGGACATCCGGGCGACACCGTGGCGAGTCGGCTCGACGCGATCGTCGAGGGCTCCGGTGGGCACGGGCCAATGACACCTGAGGTAATCGCAGAAGTGTCGGAGCGCTTCGCCGTGCTGGAGGCTCTTTGTTGCATACCCGACAACTACAGGTGCGCTCTCCTGCTCAAGGAGGGCGCCGGCTTGACCGTCGAGCGCACGGCCCGCTTGATGAATGTCTCCAAGGCTTCGCTGCGCTCGATCCTCTATCGCGCCCGGCGTTCCCTCGCTCGCTGAGGCCGACTTCTTGCAGTAGGCCCGCGGCCGCTGTTGCCCGATCTGCCACTATTGTCCCGGAGCGCACGACTCCGGAGGAACCATCAAGATCGCAGTACTCGCTTCGGGCTCGGGTACCAATCTCCAGGCACTCATCGACTCCGCGGATGCTGAGGTCGAGATCGAGGTAGTGATCACCGACCGAGACGGTGTCGCCGCCCTCGAGCGCGCCGACCGCGCCGGCATCCCAACGGAGGTCTTCAGATACGGCGACTTCGCGGGCCGTGAGGAGTTCTCAGCAGCGATAGTGGACTCTGCGGAGCGCTATGGGGCTGAAGCTTTGGTGCTGGCCGGTTTCATGAGGATCCTCTCGCCGATTGCCATCGATCGCTATCGCAACCGCATCTTGAATATCCACCCGTCCTTGCTTCCCGCGTTCCCCGGAGCCCACGCCGTTGCCCAGGCATTGGCCCATGGCGTCAAGATCACAGGCGTGACCGTGCATTTTGTCGACGAGGAAGTCGACCACGGGCCCATCATCGCCCAGCGGCCCGTACCGGTCCTCGAAGGCGACACCGAGCAGACGCTGCACGAGCGCATCCGAGTCGAGGAGCACAAGATCTACCCGGAGGTAGTGGCCGGATTCGCCAGAGGCCACATCCGAGTGGTGGGTCGGGAGGTCGTCTGGCGGTGAGTGTCCGCGTCCGGCGCGCCCTCATCAGCGTCTACGACAAGTCCGGCCTGGTCGACTTCGCCCGCAGCCTCTCCAATCATGGGATCGAGTTGGTTTCTTCTGGAGGGACCGCAGATCACCTCAGGGCAGCCGGGCTCGATGTGAAGGGAGTGGCCGACGTGACCGGAGCTCCCGAGATTCTCGGCGGGAGGGTCAAGACACTCCACCCCGCTATTCATGGAGGGATTCTGGCGCGGCCCGGGCACGAGGCCGACGAGGCCGACATGGAAGCCAATGGCTATGAGCACTTCCAGCTGGTCGTCGCCAATCTCTATCCCTTCCGGGAGACCGTTGATGACCCGAGAGCCAACGACGACGACATCATCGAGCAGATCGATATCGGAGGACCGGCGATGGTCCGGGCCGCGGCGAAGAACCACCGGCACGTCGGGATCGTCACCAGCCCCGACCAGTACCCGGCCGTCCTTGCCGCATTGGAAGAGGGCGGGATTCCTGACGACCTCTTGGTCGACCTGGCGCGCGAGGCCTTCTTTCACACTGCGTCGTACGACGCGGCCATCGTGGGCTGGCTCGGGAACGATCTCGTCATCCCGCTCCGTTGGCACTCGGGCCTCCGCTACGGCGAGAACCCGCAACAATCGGCATCGGTGTATCTGGAGGACGGCGCCAGGCCCTGGTGGGTCGAAGCCCGTCAGTACCAGGGAAAGGAGATGTCGTTCAACAACTACGCCGACGCAGAGTCGGCATGGCGGCTGGCATCGGAGATGCCCGAAGCGTCTGTGGCGATCATCAAACACACCAATCCATGCGGGTTCGCCCACTCCGGGTCGGTGTCACACGCATTCGAAAAGGCCTGGGAGTGCGATCCGATGTCGGCGTTCGGGAGCGTCATCGGCATCCACGGACAGATCGACGAAGAGACCGCACGGCTCATCGCCGACCGCTTCATCGAAGTCGTCGTGTGCAGTTCGGTGACTCCCGACGCCCTCGCCATCCTCTCGAAGAAGAAGGGTCTTCGCCTCCTCGAGGCGCCTGCGCCCGGGTCGGCCGATCAGGACTTCAGGAGGATCGAAGGCGGGTTCTTGGTTCAGGATCGCGACACAGACATCGGGGAGACGTGGGAGATCGTCTCCGAGCGCATGCCAACAGAGGATGAGGCGGTCCAGCTGAGCACTGCGATGACCGTCGCCATGCACGCCAAGTCGAACGCGATCGTGATATTCAAGGACTTTGCCGCAGTGGGCGTGGGCGCGGGCGACCAGTCGAGGGTGGGTGCCGGACGAAGAGCAGTTCTCCAGGCGGGGGAGCGGGCGCATGGAGCGGTCGCCGCGTCGGATGCGTTCTTTCCCTTTCGCGATGGCATCGACGCCCTTGCGGAGGCAGGCGTCACCGCAATCGTCGAGCCAGGCGGCTCCCGTAACGACCAGGAGGTGATCGATGCCGCCAATGAGCATGGCATCGCCCTCGCCTTCTCCGGCAACCGCCATTTTCGTCACTGATGGCGGCGCAAATCCTCGACGGGAAGGAAGTCGCTGCGGCCGTCAAGGCCGAAGTGGAGGCTGCGGTGGCCCATCTCGACTACCAGCCTGGCCTGGCGACGGTGCTCGTTGGAGACGACCCGGCCTCGCACACCTATGTCCGAGGAAAACGACGCGACGCCGGCGAGGTCGGAATTCGGTCGCATCATCACGAGCTCGCGGCCGACACTCGCCAAGGAGACCTCGAGTCTCTCATCGACGACCTCAACGATGACGACCAGGTCGACGGGGTTTTGGTCCAGCTTCCCCTCCCGTCGGGCTTGGACTCGGAGAGCATCGTCGCCCGTATCGATCCGGCCAAGGACGTCGATGGGCTACATCCGTACAACCTGGGCCTACTCGTCCTCGACCGCCCCGGGCTGAGGCCGTGCACCCCCGGCGGCATAATGAGGATCCTCGATCACTACGAGATCACGACTAGAGGCTCGAGAGCGGTAGTGGTCGGCCGCTCCTTTCTCGTCGGGCGCCCCCTCGCCTTGATGCTGGCCAGCCGTGGCGCGGACGCGACTGTTTCGGTCGCCCATTCCCGCACAACAGACCTGGCTGCCGTGACGGCTGAGGCCGACATCCTCGTCGCTGCGGTCGGGTCTCCGAGCCTGATCAGTGCCCAACACGTCAGGGAAGGCGCAGTCGTGATCGACGTAGGGATCAATCGGACCGACGATGGTCTCGTGGGCGACGTCGACTTCGAGTCGGTTTCACAGGTCGCTTCGGCCATCACCCCGGTTCCGGGCGGGGTCGGCCCGATGACCAGGGCAATGCTGCTTGCCAACACGCTGGCCGCAGCCAGGGCGAGACGGGGCTCTTAGGACTCCAGGCCGGCCACGCTGAACAGCACGTGGAACGGCTTGCAATAGATCACCACGCTGCCGAACTGGCTGAGGTCGAGGTCGGCGGGGATTTCGTAGTTCTGGTCGCCGATATTCCCTTTGAGCGAGCCGAGGTCGACGTAGCCCTCGACCTCGCCCGACGTCGTTGGGTCGGCATTGGGCACAAGGAGGACATGAAGATCGGGCCCGTTCGTGACCTCGAAGTCTTCGAGACGAAGGACCCGGCTGCCGTCTTCCAGCTCGTAGACGGTCGCGGTGCCGCTTCCCATGTGGAATTCGTCGGCATCGCGGAACACGCCCTGGCTGAGGGCGACGGGACCCGGCTCGGGCATTGACTCTTCGGCCTCCTGGTCGGGCTCGTCAGCAGCTTCGATCATGGCCTCTTCGACTTCTTCCTGAGTCATGTCGTCGGGGATGGAGGCTCCGGCCGACATGGGAAACTCCTCGTCTACTTCGCTGTCGAGAAACAGGGGGCTTCCCAGCCACCAGGCGAGAGCGATGGCCGGTATTCCGACCACGATCCCGAGAATTGTCAGCCGGCGCTTGGTGAAAATACTCATGCCGGCTCAATCTACGGGGCTGGGCGAAACGGGGCGTAAATGCGAGATACATCTGGTGTAAATGCGTCGGCTCCACGCTTCGGGTGCGCTGACCTCGCTGGCTAGGCTGCGACTTCCGTAACAACTTCTTCAGGAGAACCGCGCCATGGGCGAACCAATCACGATGGGATCAGAGGGCCTCGAGGTACCAAACGAGCCGATCCTGCCATTCATCGAGGGAGACGGCATCGGCCCGGACATCTGGGCAGCTGCGGTGAGAGTCTTCGACGCCGCCGTCGAGAAGGCATACGGGGGAGACCGGAAGGTCGACTGGCATGAGGTCCTCGCCGGCCAGAAGGCGTTCGACGCCACCGGCACCTGGCTCCCCGATGAGACCGTCGAGGCGTTCTCCACTTATCTGGTCGGCATCAAAGGACCCCTCACCACGCCAGTGGGTGGAGGGATCAGGTCACTGAACGTCGCCTTGCGCCAGATACTCGACCTCTACGCCTGTGTGCGGCCCGTCCGCTGGTTCGAAGGTGTCCCGTCGCCGGTGAAGGATCCCGGTGCAGTCGACATGGTGATATTCCGTGAGAACACCGAAGACGTCTATGCGGGCAAAGAGCTCGAGGAGGGAACCGAGGACGTCAAGAAACTGCTGGAGTTCCTCGAGGCCGAGTTCGGTTGGGACATCAGACCCGACTCAGGGATCGGCATCAAACCAGTGTCGGTGACCGGGTCGAAGCGGCTCATCCGAGCTGCCATCAGGTATGCCCTGGCAAATGGCCGGGAGTCGGTCACCCTTGTTCACAAGGGCAACATCATGAAGTTCACCGAAGGCGCCTTCCGCAGCTGGGGATACGACCTCGTCCGGGAAGAGTTCTCCGATGTTGCCGTCTCCTGGGAGGACTCCGGAGGGGACGCCGGCGACAAGCTGCTCGTACAGGACGTGATAGCCGACGCCATGTTGCAGCAGGTTCTCACCCGTCCGGGGAACTACGACGTGATCGCCACGACGAATCTCAACGGGGACTACCTGTCCGACGCGCTGGCCGCCCAGGTGGGCGGTATTGGCATCGCCCCGGGGGGAAACATCAACTACGACACGGGTGTCGCGATCTTCGAGGCCACCCACGGCACTGCCCCCAAGTATGCGGGACAGGACAAGGTGAACCCCGGTTCGGTCATCCTGTCGGGTGAGATGATGTTCCGCTATCTCGGTTGGAACGAGGCAGCCGATCGGATCATCAAGGGGATCGAGGGAGCTATCGCCGCCAAGACGGTTACCTACGACTTCGCCCGTCTCACCGACGACGCCACCGAGGTGAAGACGTCGGAGTTCGGCGACGCCATCATCAGCCACATGTAGCGCCATCGGGTGTGTTTCGGCGGAGCCGGATTCTCAAACCTCTCGACGCGGCCGAGGGGCGCCTCGGGCGGCAAGGCTTCTTAGTCGCGACCTGAAACCAGGGCGATGAGCCGGAGCAGCTCCAGGTAGAGCCAGACGACGGTGACCATGAGGCCGAAGCCGGCGAACCAGTCCATCCAACCCGGAGCGCCCTGCTTGATCCCATTCTCGATGAGGTCGAAATCAAGGAGCAGGTTGAACGAAGCCACCCCGACGATGAGAAGGCTGATTCCGATCCCGATGGGCCCGGATTCCCACACATAGGGAATCTGAACGTTGAAGAAGCTGAGCCCGATTGAGATGAGGTAGAACAGTGCGATGCCTGCAGTGGCCAAGACCACTGTCGATCGAAGCCTTTGAGTCACTCGGATGATCCGGTTGGCGTAGAGGAAGAGCATCGCGACGAAGACGGCGAGGGTGGCAAGGATCGCCTGGACCACTATGCCGTCGTAGAACGTCTCGTAGATGCTGGAGATCGCACCCACGAGAACGCCTTCGGCCAGAGCGAAGACTGGGCCGGTCACTCGGGCCCATTGCGGTCTGATGACTGTCGCAATGAGCACTCCGAACAGGACGAGGATTGAGATCAGGAGGATTCCGCTGATCGCCTCCGCGTTTATCCAGCCGAAGACGGCACCGGCGAGGAGCAGCACGAACAACGAGCCTGTGGCGCGAAGTGTTCCGCCCATGGTCATCCGGTCGCCAGGCGCTGTGATTATCGACGGAGCCTGGGCGGTGCGTTGGTCGGTCTCGCCGAATTGGCGGGTCAATACTGGGTTGGCCATGGGGGAATTCTACTGGCGTGCCCGCGTTCAGAAACCCACCAAGCCGCGTGTGGGAACGCTGCGAATAGGGGGTGTGAGGGCTGCCCTGGCCTTCGCAGATAGGAGACACCATGAAGCGATTCGTCAAAGGGTCACGGCTAGCCGTGCTGCTCATTGCGATGGCGCTCGTAGGTCTCGCAGCGATCCCGGCCACGCTGGGCGCCGCAGACCACCTCGATGCTCCCAACCTCACGTCGCCAGGTGGCGACGGTCGCTGGGACATCACCGACGTGTACGCGTTCAAGAATGGCGCGAACACCGTGCTCATCATGGGCGTCAACCCCGCAGCGGGGGTTTTCAGCCCGGTCACATTCGATGAGAACGCCCGATACGGGTTCGAGATAGACACCGACGGAGACGCCCGGGATGACTTGTCCTTCAAGTTCACCTTTGGCGCTCCCGACGCCGACGGCAAGCAGAGTGTTCGACTCATCAGGTCCGACCCCGGGTCGGATTTGATCGCAGAAGGCACAACTGGTGAGAACATCCCGGTCGACGGGGGCGGCACACTGCGTGCAGGCCTCTTCGACGACCCGTTCTTCTTCGACCTGAATGCCTTCCTCGGCGCGTATCCATTCTGTGAGGCGCCCGGCGGGCCTGCGGGCTCGAGCGGAGAGGACTTCTTCGCCGGCCTGAACGTGACGGCAATCGTCCTGGAAGTCCCATCGGACAGCCTTGGCCCCGACAACATCGGGGTGTGGGCGCGCACCGGTCTGGGTCGAGACCAGGTCGACCGCATGGGGCGACCCGCGATCAACACGGTATTCATCCCGTCCGATCAAAAGGACGCCTTCAACGAGGCGTCACCGCGTCAGGATGCCAAGCGCTTCGGCCAGTTCCTGGGCGATCTCGCCCCCGTGCTGTTACCGGACATCTTGACGGTCGACACATCGAGCGACGCCGGCTTCCTCAACGGGCGCCAGCTCGCTGACGACGTGATCGACATCGAGCTGCAGGTCATCACCGGCGATCCCGCCGCAGGTGACTGCGTCGATGGAAACGACGTGGCGTTCCCGGGTGCCTTCCCGTACCTGGCGGACCCGCACCAGTAGGCCTATAGGGCCGACAAATGGCCCCTGGTGGGCCGGTCCACGCCGGCCCACCAGGGTCACCACTTCAAGGAGAACCACCAATGCAGCGAAACAAGACCCTTGTCCTCGTAGGAGCCGTCGTTATCGCGATCGTCCTGGGCGTCGGACCGACATCGGAACCAGTATCAGCCCCTGCGGCAGCCTCGACCGATACCGGGTTGATGACGACTGTCGACGCCATCGCCCTGTTCGATGGGCGAGTTCAAGAGAACGAGAGCGACGCGGTCAGCGCCACCGTCCTGAGCGAGTTGCTCATCAGGAGGGCCCGCGAAACCGGCGATACCGACCATGTCGATCGTGCCGAGGAAGAGCTAATCGATGTGCTCGGCGCTATCCCGGGTTATCCGAGGGCGCTGAATGCAATCGCCTCGGTCTACCTGTTTCAGCATCGCTTTGAAGAAGCCCTGAGTGTGGCTGTCGAGGCGTACGATGCCGATCCCGACAGCGGCGCTGTCGTCGTACTAGGTGACGCTCAGGTTGCGCTTGGCATGTACGAAGAAGCCAGAGAGAGCTTCTTGATCGCCTATGAGTCCTTTCCCGCGCCTCTCGTCAGCGCCCGGCTCGCCCACATCGATGAGATCTATGGAGACCTCGAAGCGGCCCGGTCGGCAATCGAGAAGGCAGCCAGCGCCTACCTGGAATCAGGAGGATCGGGTGAGCCGGCGGCGTGGCTCCAGATGAGAAGGGGAGATCTGGCCTTCCACATGGGTGACTATGCGGCTGCAACCGATGCGTATGGACTTGCGCTGGAGATACTTCCAGACCACCCCGGGTCGCTGGCCGGGCAGGGTCGGGCGCTTGCCGCGATCGGTGACACCGCAGGATCGATTGCCAGTTGGGAGCGCGTCGCCGAGTTGCAGCCCCATCCAGAGATCATTCTCGGTCTCGCCGAGATGTACGAGGTTGCCGGCGAGGCAGAGAAGGCCGCCGAGGCGTTCGGACGCATGGCTGCGCTCTCGGAAGAGAGTCGGGGCTTGTTCGAGATGGCGGTCGCCTTCTATGAGGCCGACTACGGCGATGCCGCCACGGCTGTCGAGACGGCAGAGCTTCTCGTGGACCAGCGACCCGATCTCTATTCGTATGACGCCCTGGCCTGGGCGCTATACCGTGCCGGCGACGCGGCTGGCGCTAGGGCGGCTGCCGATGTGGCCCTTGCGACGAAACCGGGTGACGCCCGTTTCTGGTACCACTCGGGGGCGATCTGGGCTGATCTTGGGGAAGAGGAGAAGGCCATCGCCGACCTGACGAAGGCCCTCGAGTTGTCGCCTCGATTCCATCCGATCGGAGCGGAACATGCCAGGGAGTTACTCGATGAACTGACAGGTTGATCTGATCGGTGAAGCCGACAGGACGCTATCGACCCATCTCGTAGAACTCGGTGTTCGGATCGAGAGCGGCGAGATGGGCGATGCGGTTGGAGAGGGCGAAGAGAGCGGTGATCGAACCGATGTCCCAGATGTCGTCGTCGCTGAAACCGTGCTCATGAAGGATGTCGAAATCGGTTTCGTCGATCTCCTCGGGGAAGCGGGCCAGCATGACGGCGAAGTCGAGCATCGCACGCTGTCTATCTGTGATCGGCGCCGTGCGCCAATTGGTGGCGATACGGTCGGCGATCTCCGAGTCTTTGGCCCGGATCCGCAGGATCGCCCCATGGGCGATGACGCAGTAGAGGCAGTCGTTGGCAGCGCTTGTGGCGACGACGATCATCTCCCTCTCTGCCTTCGACAGGCCCGACTCGCGCTCCATCAAGGCATCGTGATAATCCATGAAGGCACGGAGCTCATCGGGGCGGTGGCCCATCCCGAGGAAGACATTTGGTACGAATCCCGTTCGCTCGGCGATTGGCTCGATGCGCTCGCGCAGGTCGTCAGGAAGGTCTTCGAGGCTTGTCAGCGGATAGCGGCTCATCAGGTCAGTCGTCTTTCCACTTCGGGTCTTCGTCCCAGGCCTCGTTGCGCTCTTCCACCTTCTCCAAGGCGTTTGCCGCCTCTTCCTTCGTCTGAAAAGGGCCGATTCTGTTCGTGATCCGGCA
>ERZ869936.286-NODE-286-length-52264-cov-6.680074_pt1 | contig 52264 bp, 48 predicted proteins | sample MGYA00520876_ERZ869936 | MGnify/ENA primary metagenome ERZ869936 (study PRJEB32218, sample SAMN09650985) | biofilter metagenome | isolation source: enrty point of leading RO module | place: Saudi Arabia: Thuwal, RO plant located on Red Sea | collected 2016-02-17 ... | reverse complement strand
TCACCTCCAACACCGGTACCCACCTCGACTTTGGAGCCAGGATTTATGATAGCAGATTAGGGAGGTGGATGAGTGTGGATCCGGAAGAAAGAAATTATCATTCAAACTCCACATTTTCATTTTGTGCGAATTCGCCACTAATTTTTATAGATAAAGATGGCGAAAAGCTTTCCCTTTCCCTTTCTTTACGCATTTTCCATAGAGATGTCTACAAAGCAACAATTAACTACATAAAATCGGAATCCGGAAAAGAAATGCTAAGAGATGTAGTAAGTGCGCGGCAAGCCAAAAGATTTTGGAATGACAAGGGTGGCCAAGGTTCCCTATTTAAACAATCTTCAGTGAAGTTTAAATTCCAAGAAGAACCAGGCGGTTATACTGATACATATGTCAAAAACAAAGGGGCCAAGAAAAATATTTTTGACGTATCATCCTCTGATGTTGCAACTTTTTCAAAAAACACAAAAATTATTACTAAAATATATTTAAGCAATACCCAACCTGATTATAATGAAAACGGCGAAAAGATTTACAAAACTGGAGATCAAATTCAAATTATGCTAACCGCTGGTCATGAAATGACAATCCATGCAAAATTTGACTTAAAATTCGCTCGGAGTTTGGTTGCGGGTATTAACGGTGTTGCCTTGACAGAAATTTGGAACCAAACCTTGGCAATTGAAACATTGGAATTACAACATGGAGCAGCAAGCTTAGGATTTAACAAGTCCTATTGCAAATTTATTGACGAATTTATTAATGGAGGGAATTCTCCTATTGATAATAAAAAACGACTCAGAGCCTTAAAGTACGAGGAAGACTACAATTCAGCCGGAAATACTGAAGATATTAAAAAAGCTTTGGACTCAAATAAAATTAACGAAAAAACCTTTGAATGAATTTTTTTCATTTTATATTTATTTACTTATTTATTGCCGGGAGTGCATTTGGTCAGGACTTCCAAAAAAAAATTCCCGAAAATGAAGTCTCCCAGTATCTAGTTTTGATCCGAATAAAGAATGGCAAAGTAATGGACACTTTATTTTCGCAAAAAAAACTATTTGAACGAGAATTTCCGACATTTAATAGGAAATATTCAGGGGTTTTATTAAAATTTCAGGATCAAAAATTGGTTTTCTGCTCAGAATTAAATAAGGGAAAAATCAATGGAGTTTTTATTTTTTTAAATCGTGATGGCTCAATCTCCTCGAAAGGCTATATATACAAAAAAGTTGCAATTTTTATCTAACTTTTTTAGGAGTTGTCAATAATAATATTCCACAATTAACCTGTCTGAATGCCCTCCCGTAGCCTAACAAACCTTTCCATTCAAAATTTTAACCATTCTCCATTCGGAAGTCTGCTTCCCGGGCGGCAGGCTAATTCCGGGGATTATAAGTATGGCTTTAATGGCAAAGAGAATGACAACGAAGTAAAAGGCACCGGAAACCAACAGGATTATGGGTTCCGCATCTACGACCCCAGATTAGGTAAGTTTTTGAGTGTGGATCCGTTGACTAAAGATTACCCTTGGTACACGCCTTATCAGTTTGCGGGGAATAAGCCAATTCAGGCAGTAGATTTAGACGGAAAAGAGGAATTCCTTGTAATCCATTGGATGGATGGAAATTCATTAAGAGGGGTTACCATAATTAGATTGCATAATTCCCAAAAGATTATAAAAAATAGCACAGCAATTGTTTATAAATCACTCCCCCATGAGCAAAGGAAAAAGTATATTGTAACAGAAACTAAACAGGAAAAATATAAGGAACACACCTCTTTTCCACAACAATTCCTGAATAATGACAAACATGTCTCCTTCTTAGACCCTAAAATTTCAACATGGGAAGAGAACTTTAGAAAGGAAGAGGCTTCATTTATAAAAGAAGGTGGGCCAAATTATGATAAAAAGTTTGAAACGAATAATATGGTAAATTTTGAAAAGCCTGAATGGCAAGTTGACATATTTCTTCCGAATCCTTCAAATGTCACTTTTGAAACTAATAGTTCTGTATTAACCCAGTCCGGCGTAAATGAATTAAAGAAACTATTATTTTACTTAGAGCTTTTTCCTGATGCAACAATGCAAATTCAGGGTCATACCGATAATATTGGAGGTAGAGATGCAAATCAAAAGCTTTCAGAAAATAGAGCAAATAGCGTTAGGGATTATTTAATTTCAAACGGAGTTCAACCCGAAAGATTGTCCACTAAAGGTTTTGGCGACACAATGCCAAAAACAGATAACAAAACTGAAAAGGGAAGAGAGATGAATCGAAGAGTAGAATTTGTCCCGGAGTAAATCAATTACATGAAACTGCTAATTTTTATAGCAATTGCTATTTTGGCCACCTCCTGTAGATTAAAGGAGAGAAATGATTTTCTATTTGTAGAGGGCGAAACAATAGGAGGCAAGTCAGTTTGTCTTATTTCTAAAAATGGTGACACAATTATGCGCCAGACCTTTGAAAAACCCGGCGAGTTGTCGTACGAAGAGATACGTTATTCAAAGAATCATTCAATCAGAAGGTGGTATAAAAACCATGGTGGAATTAGTCAATGGGAGGAGCAAAAATTTGATACAGTTTTTAAAACATATTTTTATGACCCTGAAAAATGGGGGATTTATAGCAAAAAAGGAGAAATTGAGGTTAAATATGACATTGACTACTTTCGAAATAATAAAATTCGAAGAATTTTGGAATATCAACCCTACCCTAATGAGGACACTCTGGTTAAAAAATGGGTAATTCAAGGTGAGGGAACAAGCATCTTATCTAGGTCCCCCTACTGGAAACCCATAAACAAAAGTGAAAAAACGTATTATGAAAATGGCCAATTGGAGGAAGAAAAGTATTTTGATAAGCTTGGGAAGCCAATTGGAATTTGGCGAAAATATGACGCTGCCGGGAATATCCTGGAAGAAAAATCCTTTTAAGTTGAAAATACTAACTGATGAAATTCTTTTCAAATACATTGAAAGCAAAAATCTCAAAATCCAAACAGATTTCACCAATAATAAGGAACTTTTTGGGGAACTACATTCCCACCCCGTTATAAAATTACGAAATCAAAAACCTAAACCCGGTGGTAAAACGTTTATAAACGATTAAGCACAGTTTAAATTAAAACCAAAATTTCCGCATTTGAAAATTCTGAAGTAAATTAGCTGGATGGCCAAGGATACTCTGCCCTTAAAAAACCAAAAACCAACTACATTCGGCGCACCTTCGCCAAGGCTACGGTGGCCAATCCCAACCCACGTGCCTTCATTCGGGAGTATGCTTCCAGGCCGATCCTACCAAACCACCACCTACAAATACGGCTTTAACGGCAAAGAAAATGATAACGAATTAACCTCCAACACCGGCACCCACCTCGACTTTGGTGCCAGGATTTATGACAGCAGGCTGGGGAGGTTTTTGAGCATTGACAGGTTTACCTTCAAATTTCCATACCATAGCCCTTATTCCCCTTCAAACAATTCCCCTATTTCATTTATTGACGCAGAAGGCGACAGCATTTATTTCGTCGTGGGAAAAGAAATCCTTGGATTTGCAAAAGATATCGTACTTATGATGAAAAATGGGAAAGAAATTTGGGAGGAATTTGCAAATAGCAGCACTCAAAATGTTTACCTGTCTATCGGAAATATATCTGGCTTAAACTCAAATGGCCTCACTATTCAAGACATTCCTTCCAGATTAATTGATGGCGATGGAAAAGTTAATTTTCTTAATGATTATAATGACCCTGAAATACCAAAAGAACTGTTAGGGAGTCCAACCCCGACGGAAATTGAATTCTCAAAGGGATTCGACGGATTAGTTGTGAATCCAAGCAAGAAAAACTCATTTGTTATCATTGGAGACAACCTGCTAGCCCCAACAGTAGCAACGGTTTTACATGAGTTAAAAGCTCATTCATGCGAAAACTGCAACCACGAAACTTTTGGAAATGAATTTAATTTTTTCGATCAACCCGGTGGAAATTCAAAAGGAAGCATCGCTGAAAAACTATATGGCGAGTTAAAGGTAATTTCTGAATCTCCAGAATTTAAGGAAAAAGAAAGGAAATTTAATAATCAGAAAATACCTAAATCTGAAACTGAAATTAAGTCAAAAAGCAAACAACAATAAAGAATGAAACTAAAAGTTAGAATTTTCATTATCCTATTGCTTTTTGCTAATCTTTCCCAATCACAAACCACGGAAATTATTCATAGCATTAGGGGAACCGTAATTGACAAAGAATACGGCTTTCCACTTGAAAATGTCAAGGTAAATCTTTTCGATTCATGTGGAACAAAAATGTCATACCTCACGGACACAAAAGGTAAATTCTATTTTGATTCCTTGGATTTAAAAAAGTGTAAAAAATTCACCTTGTTCATAAATGGGTTCAGCCTCAATTGCAAGGGTGATTATTTGTCATTTAAGGAAACAATTAACCCCAATGGAAAAACTGAAATCCCTGTTAATTTAATTGGCATCTCCAAACATCCCAATATCCCAAAACTGGAATTTAATCCAGGATCTCAAGAATTTAAATTGGAAGCAGAAACTCAAAAAAATCTGGAAAGTTTGGCATCCCATTTAAACTGCTTTCACCAATATTTATTGGTTTTAAAAATTTCCATTCCCGATAGTAAAAATCAAAAAAAAACAAATTTTGTCTTTGAGGATTATGTAAATAGCACACGGAAATTAATCAAGCAATTTGGGTTTCCAGTGGACCGGGTACGAATAATTGAAGAAAAGAATAAGACAGAAGAAAAAAATACCAACTTTTGCCCTCTTATTAAAATCGAATTAATTCAGAGGTAATTCATTTTAAAGTCAATATAGTTTAATCCGGAATGAAATACTCTTAAACTACTTTATCACAATTTAATGAACAAAATTTGCTAGATGGTCTACATTAGCTTTCCTTTAAAAACCTCACGTTCAACTCCATTCGGAAGTCTGCTTCCGGGCAGAAGTTACCAAACCACCACCTACAAATATGGGTTCAATGGGAAGGAGAATGACAATGAGGTAAAAGGCACCGGAAACCAACAAGACTACGGCTTCCGCATATATGACCCCAGATTAGGCAAGTTTTTGAGTGTGGATCCGCTGACGAGGGAGTATCCGTGGTATACACCATATCAATTTGCTGGGAATATGCCGATTCAGGCAATTGATTTGGATGGCTTAGAAGAAAATTTTTACCTCCTTAATATTTCCAATGACGGAGGGAGTATAAAGCTTGATTCCTATAACAAAAAAACTCTTCCAAGTTCAGAGAATCACTCCTTCTTTTTTATTGGCATAAAAAATAACCAATCCGGAGAATCCAAATATTTTGAGGTTTCAGAAAAACAATTTTCGTCGATTATTAGTTTGTTTAATCCTAAAAAAGAAAACCAAATAGAAGAAGAGAGTTTTTTAGAAAAAATTATCACTTGGGATCGAGAAAGGGAAAAAAACGACGGGACTGAAACAGATGGGAATCCGTGGAATGACTTAGAGGAAAAAGATATTAAAGGCGGAAAATATTCGGAATGGAATCCCTTTGAGGGATGGGGCCTAAAGGAGCCTCCAAAATCTGCTCCTCCAGATAAAGATGGGTGGACTCCTGATAATAATAAAACAGGCAATAAAAGCAAAAAATTTGAGGAGGGATACATTTATAAAAACAAAAAAGGAGATACAATTGGATCTTGGACGGAATTTGGAAGATTCAAGAAGTATGGCAACCAATCCCAGGAAGAAAAGAAAAAGCTAAAAAGCTGGAATGAAAAAAAGGAACTAGAAACCAAATGAACAATACCAAAGTTATATTTATACTTTTTTGTTTACCCTTTTTAGGGTGCGAAAAAAAACTAATTCCTGTAGATCGCAGTTGGGCATATAGCCAGCTAACTACTTCAAATTACATATTTAGATTGGAAATTGTAAAAGACAGAAGTGCTTTTTTTACAAACACCTCCAAAGAATCAATTTCAATTGCAAACTATTTTAATGTATTTTTAAAATTCGATGACTTCCTAAAGGAAATTAAAATTGATTTGTTAACTAAAGTTGGAATAAATAGAGAGCAACATTTAGATACCCTCCATGTTTGTCATTTTGAAAATCGATATGCCAAAATATACAACGCCAGCTTTTCATCAAAGGATGCAGCCTTTATCGTTAACAAAGTTGTAGAGGCTTCTCAACGCTTGTTTAATTTGACTGAGTCGAAGCAATTGCTATCATCAAACAAAGACTTGTTTTTACAAATATTTAATCCAAATTTTACAATTGAGGACTTTTACTATTGGATTGAAACTATTAGAAATGTTTTTTTGGTAAATGTCTTTAAAAATCTAAATGAAGGAAATGTAATTTATCCCAAACAAAGAAAACAGACCAATTGGCCTTGAAAATTGTAAATTAAATCCATGGTATGGCAAGCCACAAGCCCATCTCCTCTCTACCTACGGATCAAATGAGCCTCTTTTGTGCCCTCCCCTATTTTTCACTCTAAATAGAAATCCATAACTTAGCTTACCAACTCACCAACCCTTGCAGGCGACAATAAGTTCCCAATTCAGAAACAAAGAGGCTACAAACGGCCAGCCTGCATTCGGGAGTTTGAGTAAAACCAAATTGCATAATTTCCGTATATTTGCATAACAAAACAACCTGTCATGGGACATGCGTTATTAATTGATAAAGAAATCATCCGATACCTGGCAGTGCTTTCAGAAAAGAAAAAGAAAGTTGTTTTATCGGTTATTCGATCTTTTGCCGAAGAAGAGCATAGTCTGTGGGAAAGAATTCCTGATGCAGTTCGGAAAAGTATTATGCAGGGTCATAAACAGGCAAAGTCAGGTAAAGGAAAAACCCATAAGGAGGTGATGAAGAAATACTCCGAATGGCTAGGAGAATAATATGGACTCCTGAAGCCGAAAAAAGGTTCTCAGATGTTATTTATTATTTAGAGAAAAAGTTTTCCAAAAAGGAAGCAGGCCTGTTTATCGTGAATGCTGACCGGGTAATAAATCACATTGCTCGGTTTCCCAAAGCATTCCGTTTGGCTGGGAAATCAGATTTAAGAGAGGCACTAATTACTGAACACAACCTCTTAATTTATAAAGCAACCAGGAAAACCATTTACATCCTTACTTTTTGGGATACCCGTCAAAACCCTCCCCGGAAATTTAAAAAATAACAATCCCTTGTTCCAAAAAATTGAAAAAAATCCTAATTGGGTTTAAAATGCGATATCCGTCAACCTCCCCTCCTTCGCTCCTGCGGAGCTCCTCCCTTCGCCCAAGGGCTTCGGGGAGGCAGGTCGGGAGCCTGGGCCTCAACAATTGGAATTAATAATAATCAGTACGCGTACTTATTTTCGGAAATAAGGAAATCTGCTATTCTCCTTCTGCCCTCCTTAACATTGTAAGGTTGGGTCTTGGTGAATCGTTTCAATCCCATCAGCATCATGCGAAGCTCATCGCCCTCGGCAAAACCCATAAGAGCATCCTTTCCGTTTTTGAAAATCCGGTCGGCAGCGTCGTAGTTGAATACGCTTACAAAATCTTTATACAGTTCTGCTTTTTCCCCAGGCGCCGATCCGGAATACTTCCAAACCCTTAGCATTGTACTCTCAGCCAGGTAAACATCGATGATCATATCGGAAATATTCATGAGAATCTCCTGCTGTTTGGCCAACTCCATCATTAACTTCTGAGCTGCGGCACCCGCAACCATAAGGACGGCTTTTTTAAATCCGCCGATGAGGTTTTTATGAATCTCAAAAAAATCTTCAGGCTCATTTCCGAAATCCGGAATACTCATTAACTCACCGGCCACCTTTTGGGCGGGTCCCATCAAATCCAGCTCACCCTTCATGGCTCTTTTCAGCAGCATGTCAACCGTGAGCATCCGGTTTATTTCGTTGGTTCCCTCAAAAATCCTGTTGATACGGGAGTCGCGGTAGGCTCTTTCCATAGGGGCATCGGCACTATAACCCATACCACCATAAATCTGAACGCCTTCATCCACCACAAAATCCAAAGCCTCACTGCCTGCCACTTTAAGCATGGCCGCTTCAGGGGCAAATTGTTCAACACCCTTCAAAATGGCTTTTGCCTTAGGCATCCCCCCCTTTTCAAGGTTCAAAATGGCATCCTCAATATTTTGGGTGGCCCGGTAAAGGGCGCTTTCGGTAGTGAAAATACGAATGGCCTGCTCCGCCAGTTTGTGCTTAATGGCTCCGTACTTCGCAATGGGCCGGCCAAACTGGTTTCTTTCATTGGCGTATTTTACGGAATGATCCGCAATACGTTTTGAACCACCCAAAGCGGCGGCAGCCAGTTTAATACGGCCTACATTCAAAATATTAACGGCGATTTTAAATCCGTTTTGCCGTTCCGACAAAAGATTTTCCGCTGGCACTTTGCAATCGTTAAAAAACACCTGTCGGGTACTGCTGCCCTTAATTCCCATTTTATGTTCCTCCGGATTGAGGGTAATGCCTCCAAAGGATTTTTCAACGATGAAGGCACTCAGGTTCTCATCCTCTTCTATCTTGGCGAATACAATAAATACATCGGCGAAGCCACCATTGGTAATCCACATCTTTTGTCCGTTGAGCAGGTAGTGCTTCCCATCCTTGGTGGGAACCGCCTTTGTTTTTCCTGAATTGGCATCGGAACCCGATCCGGGCTCGGTCAGGCAATAACAGGCTTTCCATTCTCCGGAAGCCAGTTTGGGAAGGTATTTTTTCTTTTGCTCTTCATTTCCGTAATAAAGAATGGGCAGGGTTCCTATCCCGGTATGAGCCGCAAGGGCCACGGCAAATGAATTGCCAGCCCCAATGGCCTCGGTGGATAACATACCCGTGATAAAATCTTTTTCAAATCCGCCGAAACTTTCGGGAATGTTTAATCCGAGCAAACCCAATTCAGCTGCTTTGTCCAGAAGAGAAACCATAAGTCCTTCTTCCTGGGCATCAATCCGGTCGAGGTTTGGCCATACTTCCTTGGCCAGGAATTCCGTACAGGAATCCCGGATCATCTTTTGTTCTTCCGAAAATTCTTCCGGAATAAAAATATTTTCAGGCTTTTCATCCTGGATTAAAAAAGCACCACCTTTTAAGTCAGTCATAATAGTAAATTAAATTTCGGGAGACAATATTACATCATTTCAAAGATACCGGCAGCACCCTGTCCGGTTCCCACACACATAGTTACCATGCCGTATTTTTTCTTTCGTGCAGCCAGCTCATGCAATACCTGGACAGAAAGTTTCGCACCGGAACATCCCAGGGGGTGACCGAGGGAAATGGCACCTCCATTTACATTTATTTTATCGGGATCAAGGTCCAGTTTGCGTATTACGGCCAGAGATTGGGAGGCAAAGGCTTCGTTAAGTTCGATGAGATCCATATCTTCTTTCTTAAGTCCTGCCATTTTAAGGGCTTTGGGAATGGCTTCAACGGGCCCTATGCCCATAATTCTTGGGGGAACACCGGCAGCGGCAAAACTCACCAGGCGGGCAATGGGCTTTAACTTATGGGCTTTCATGAATTTTTCACTCACCACCATTACAAAGGCGGCTCCATCACTGGTTTGAGAAGAATTTCCGGCAGTTACACTGCCTCCCGCAGCAAAAACCGGTTTCAGCCCGGCAAGGGCTTCCGGATTGGTGTCGGCACGCGGACCTTCATCGGTATCTACCACATAAGTTCTTTTTTTCCGCTTCCCACCCTCCAGGTATGTTTCTTCAACGGTAACGGGCACAATCTGGCTTTTAAACTTCCCTTCTTTAATGGCTTTAACGGATTTCTGGTGCGATTGGAGGCTGAAAGCGTCCTGATCTTCCCGGCTTACTTTATATTCTTTGGCTACGGCTTCGGCCGTTAGTCCCATCCCCCAGTAATAATCGGGATGCTTTGCAGCCACCTCATAATTAGGAACGATTTTCCAACCACCCATGGGTATCAGCGACATAGATTCGGCCCCTCCGGCGATAATGCAATCAGCCAGTCCGCTGTGAATTTTGGCAGAAGCGATGGCAATGGTTTCGAGTCCGGAAGCGCAATAACGGTTAACGGTTACCCCGGGAACTTTGTCGGTGTCCAGGGCGAGCAAAGAAACCAGGCGTGCCATATTCAAGCCCTGTTCAGCTTCGGGCATGGCGTTGCCGACAATGAGGTCGTCAATTTCTTCGGCCTTCACTTCGGGATGCGATTTCATCATATGCCGGATAACATCGGCGGCGAGATCATCGGGACGATAAAAGCGAAATCCGCCCTTGCCGGCTTTTCCCACGGCACTGCGATATCCGGATACTATGTATGCATTCATAAGGTTCTAACTAAAAGTACAAATTTAGGGCATTTAAAAAAAGTTTTGTTCAGGAAATAATTTGCCGAAGGTGGTGATTAAGGTGGCGGAGGTAGTCTTCGGCCAGCCAGCGTAAGGTATGCAATTCTTCCTTATCGTGGCCGGTATTCACCAGTCGGGCTTCCCCCGATGTAGGCATCATCTCAAGGATGTGGGCAATATGGATGTTCATCATCCACCAGAATTGGGCCAGGATGGGACCCGGTATTACCCGGTAATTTTGCACCAAAACCCAGGCCTCCTGATCGTAAAAGATATTGGGGCAGGTACGGATTTGCCCCTCCACAAAGCGGCGGTGATTATTAAAGGCACTGTCGACCAGATGACCCAGAATTTCCTTTTTCGACCATTTTCCGGGGCCGGAACTTTTTGCCCATTCATCCTCAGTCATTGACTTTAATACAAGGGCCGTATTATTTACGGTTTCAATCAGCTTTCCGGCAATTTCTTTCATGGTTTATTTGATATTAAATCCAAGGGCTTTTTCATTCCCCAGGAATCCTTCGATTTTATCGTTTCGATGCACGGGACCCACACCTTCGGGAGTTCCGGTAAAAATAACATCTCCCTTTTTTAGCGTGATAAAATCCGACACATAACTGATTATTTTATCGAAGGAGAAAATAAGATCAGCGGTGGATCCTTTTTGCCTTGTTTCACCGTTAATGGTCAAATGGAACTCAATTTTGTCCGGATCGAATTGGTCTTTGGGATAAAACTTCCCCACCGCTGCCGAATTATCGAAAGCTTTTGCTTTTTCCCAGGGCAGGCCACCTTTTTTACATTGGGCCTGAATATCACGGGCCGTAAAATCAATCCCGATACCAATTTGTTCATAATAACGGTGGGCAAACTTTTCGGAAATCCCTTTTCCCGTTTGGGAAATGAGCAGGAGCACTTCAATTTCGTGGTGAATTTCATTACTGAAAGAGGGCAAAAAAAAGGGTTTTCCGTTTCGATGCAGTGCGGTTTCCGGTTTAAGAAAAAAAACAGGTTCGGTGGGAACCTCACTATTCATTTCCTTCGCATGAAGGGCGTAATTTTTCCCAATACAGATAAACTTCATGGCGTAAATTTTTATTCAATTCTGAACCCGGCAATCAAAATATCATCCATCTGACTCCGGTCGGCCATCCAGGCTCTTAATTCACGGTCTATCAGTCCGGGTGATTTTTTGAGCGGAAGTTTGGCCAGTTCTTTTAAAAAATTCCGGAAAGGTTCCATCATAAATTTCTTGCCCGCGGGTCCCCCTTTCTGATCGGGGAAACCATCGGAAAACACAAAAACGGTATCCTGCTCCGAAAGGGAAATTTCCTGAAGCGGGAATATACAATCGGGTTTTTCACCAATGGAAACCGCTTCGCCCCGGAATTCGCGAACGGAATTTTTTCCTACAATTAAAATGCGGCCTCTGGCTCCGGAAAAGTACAACTTCCGGTTTTCTTTATCCACGGAAAGGGCGGCAAGGTCGATGCCGCTTTTGGGGCTGTTTTCCGACCAGGGATGAAAAGCTTTAATAAAGCTGTTATTGAGGTTCTCCAGAAGTTTATCGGGGCTCTCAAAACCTGAATTCAAAGACTCTTCCAAGAGGCTGTATGCGGCCACCGCCAGCAGAGCTCCCGGAACCCCATGCCCGGTACAATCGGCCATAGCAATCAATGGGCCACGGGCCGTTTCACTTACATATAGAAAATCTCCGCTTACGATATCCTTTGGTTTTTGAAAAACAAAAGATTCGGGAAAATTTATGGAAAGCATTTGCTCGGTATTGAACAGGGCATCCTGAATTCTCCGGGCATATTCTATGGAATCGCGCAGCTGGGCTGATTTTTTTTCCAATTCGTTCTTCTGGGCTTCGAATTCAATTTTCTGGCGAAAGAAGTCCTGGTTTTGTTCTTTCAAAAGAATATTGCGTTTCCAATGAAAAAGCATCCGACGGAAAATGACAAAACCGGTAAGGGTGAGTACAATGGTAATACCCACCACCAATAAAATCTGCGATTGGGAAATTTCTATGAGGAAGGGGAACTTTAGGGGTAACATATTTTAATCCACCCTGAATTTTCCGGATAGTTTAATGCGGGTAATAACTTTCTTCGTGTAAAGGGGAAAGTCGCCTTTCATCATCCAGTCGAAATAAGAGGGTTCCGATTTGAACACGTCCATAACCTTCTTTCCGGCATGCTTACCGAAGTTAAATACCTCTTCGCCCTGTTCGTTATATACAATGCGACCGGCCAGATCAACATTTTTGTTTTGGGCCGAAAATTTTGCCAGAAAATTCACATCGGGCTTAAGGGTATCGTTATATTTTTCGAGTTGGGCTTCGAGTATTTCGGAGGTGGCCACAATATCGGCTTCTGCACTGTGGGCATTCTCTAGCGTTTTTCCGCAATAAAAACGATAGGCGGCACCGAGATTACGGGGTTCCATGGCGTGAAAAATATTTTGCACATCTACCAGGGAACGGCCATCCAGATCGAAATCGACACCGGCGCGGAGGAATTCCTCAGCCAGGAGAGGAACATCAAAACGATTGGAATTAAATCCGGCCAGATCGCAGCCGTTTAAAAAATCAGCCAGGCTCTTAGCCAGATCTTTAAACGTTGGCTTATCGGCCACATCCTTATCGTAAATTTTATGGATTTCGGAGGCCTGGGGTGGAATGGGAATACCCGGATTTACTCTTTCCGTTCTCAGCTCTTTTTTCCCGTCGGGGTTAATTTTCAGAATTGATATTTCAACAATACGATCCGAGGCAACATTAACTCCGGTGGTTTCAAGGTCGAAAAAGGCAATGTGGCGGGCAAGGGATAATTTCATGGGGTTATTTTTTAAGCCGGAAATTCTTTTCTATTTCAGGCTTGAACCCTGCAAAATCAAAAAGTACAATATCTTCTTCATAAATAGAATACCCATCCGCTTCAATGGTAATACGCCACTTCCCGGGAGGAAGTGCCATAATATAATACCCTTTGTTTTTGTCGGGGATATAGGTTCCGTATTCTTCGTTTGTCTTTTTATTTTCCACATGAATGATGGCATCTTTTAAGCGGGTGAGGCTATCGGATCCCAAAACAAGCCCGCGAAAAATAGTCTCGCTCCCTTCCATATCATTCAGAATTACACGGTAAATATCCAGATCGCCAAGTCCGTCTTCCCGCATGGCGGAAATATATGCGATCCTGCTATTCGGGACGAAGGAGATGGTAAGCTCGTCATCAGCGGTATTAATAGGGTAGCCCAGATTTCGGGGCTTTGACCATTGATTTTCATCTTCGTCCCACACCGACTTAAAAATATCGAAGCCACCCATACTTGAGTGTCCCTCAGAGGCAAAATAGAGCGTTTTGCCATCGGGAGAAACCATGGGAAACTCTTCTTTCCATTTCGTATTAATATTGGGACCCAGGTTTACCGGTGTTCCCCAGTCGTACATTACCTCACCATTCGGACCTGATTTAGGAATTCTTTTGCAGGAATAAATATCTGTTTGACCCAGATTATCAGGGCGGCTGGAAGCGAAATAAAGCACTTCAGTTTCTCCATCGGGGGAAACCCAGATAGAACCGCTGGTTTCAAATCCACTATTTACCGTTGAAGGCAGCGGGGAAGGTTTGAGAAAAGCACCTTTCCCGTTAATTCGTTTCGACATATAAAGGTCACCCATAATGTCGATGTAATCGATATAATAAAGTATGGTATTCCCATCCTGGGCCAGATAAGTAACCTGTTCATCGAGGGCAGTATTCACATTACCTCCAATGCCTACAGCCTTTCCCCAGGCATCTCCCTTTTTGTTGGTAATAAATATATCCGAAGGAAAAAAACCATCCGGCTCAGGACCACCGGTTGATTTACGACGGGTGGTAAAAACAAGCGTTTGATCATCGGCCGAAACAAATGGGTAGTAATCGGGGAATTCAGAGTTAATGTTCTTGCCCAGGTTCTCAAAAGTAACATCCAGGGATCTTTTAATTAATTCCTTTCCATTGACACATTGTTCTATATAGCGGTCAACCTCATCAGATTTCTTGGCATTTTTTTCTTTGTATTTGTTATAGCAATTGATGGCTTTATCGAATTGATTTCCGTAATGATAGGCTTTGGCCAGATCGAGCCATGCATCGTAATCAAATTTGGGTTGAGCCACCACAAATTCAAGGTGGGGAATTGCCTTTGATTTAATAGAATGAGAAAGCAGATAGCACCGGGCGACCTTCAGGTTATAATCAACATTTTTAGGATCTGATTTAAGTAATAGCAGGTAAACAGAAAGAGCAGCTTTATAATTCCGCTGGCTGAAATATTTTTCACCCAGGGAAGGATCTGACTTTATCGGATATTGAGCCCGGGAAATTTTGGGACAAAAACCCAGAACCACAGACAACAAAAGGAGAATAAAAGGCCGTTTCATAAACCAAACACTTCAAAATACTTGCCAGGGTTTCAAGAAATAAAAAGGGAGCCCTGAAAGCTCCCTAAATTAATGAAAATCTGATGAATATCTTTTAAAAAAAACTCAGCGGATATAAACTTTTGTGTATTGAAACTGCTCATAAACCTCCCGGTTTTCGATAAAATCTCCCTTATAATCGGGTCCTCTGACTTTATAGAACACTCTAAACTCAACGGATTTAACATCCAGACCCCTTTCTTTCAGGGCTTTCCGGATTTCGGCCTCAGCCTCAACGGCCCGGGAAAGGGCAAGTTTTCCGTTATCGCCTCCGTAGAGTTTTCCGGTGGGAACTTTGGAGGCACAGCTGGTTATCAAAATCCTAATTTTCCCCCGGTCTTTCAACTCCTGCTCTACCCTATCCATAAATTTCAAAAATCTTTCCCCCTCCTCATTAATGTCCTTCTTGTTATAGGTGAAGTACTTTGAAAAGTCTGCGGCAGAGGTATCAAGGGGAACGCTGCGGGGCTGCCCGTCGGACACATTTTTGGGCTTATCCTTGGGCTTATCTTTAGGATTATCGATATTTTTCTTTGGATCCTTTACAACAATGGGATCTTTTGGCTTTATCGGATCTTTGGGTTGAATGGGATCCTTTGGCTTTTCGGGGTCTTTTCCCTTATCCGGGTCTTCCACCATGGCAGTGGTTCCGTTAAGGATGATGGTTTTCAGGAATTTTTCTTTTCCCTCGGAAAGGTAATCGGTAAAAGGGGTTTTAATGTTTTCCGAGTAAACCACATTCCCATCCACTTCCAAAGTCAGGGTATATTCTTTCCCGGGAGGCAGGGAAATAATATATTTTCCGGAAGAAGAATTTACACGGTAGTCTTTAATATCACCGGTTTCGATGGAAGTCATTTTTACCACAATATCGCCGGGCAGAGGTTCGCCGGAGGCCGTTTTAATAAAACCAATCAGAAGGGCAACGGGTTCAACCACAGGTGTGGGAATCGTAGCCATATAAATATCCTTCTCCCCAAGGCTTCCTTCCCTGAAAGAGGAAAAGTAGGCTCTTTTTCCGTCGGTGGAAACCACATAATAAATATCGTCATCTGTGGTATTTACAGGATAACCCATATTCGTGGGCTCTTTCCATTTTCCATCTTCACCCAGCGATGAAAAGAAAATATCGAAGCCTCCCATACTCTTATGTCCTTTAGAGGAAAAGAAAAGGGTTTTCCCGTCAGGATGGATAAAGGGCGCATCATCGTCGAAGGGCGTATTGATTTCAGATCCCAGATTAACGGCTTTCGACCATCTTCCGTTGGGAAGCTTTACACATTTCCAAATATCTCTTCCTCCCAATCCACCCTTCCTGTCGCTTACAAAATACAAGGTGCGGCCATCGGCCGAAATACAGGCATGAGTTTCCCAGTCTTTGGAATTAATGTCGGTTATGTCGCCGGGTTCATTGCCCAGTTTATCGGGAACAGACCATGTAGTTCCATTCAGTTCCGAAATAAAAATCCCTCCATCGCCCATTACATCTTTGTAAATGTAAAGCTGGCTCCCATCGGCACTTAAACCAATGGTGGCTTCATGATCGAGACTGTTCACAATGGGACCCATATTTTTTGCGGCAGACCAGGTACCATCTTCTTTCTTTTCGCAATACCAGATGTCTTCAAAGTATTTCAAATCGATGGTTTTGTTGTTCTCCCCTCCCTGTCCTCCGTTTCTCCTTGAGGTAAAATAAATAATGGACTCGTCGGCGGAAATTACCGGTGAATAATCCGGATAGGGTGAGTTAACACTGTCGCCCAGGTTGGTTATTACAAAACCAATTGGGTTCGCCACAAGTTCTTTTCCGTTTTTGGCCCAACGAATTCTGAGATTCAGGTCTTTGAGGGTTTCAACATCTTTGGGGTTGACATATTCGCGGTATTTTTCGAAAAAGGAAATGGCTTCGTCGAAGCGGTAATCAAAGTGATAGGCCTGAGCCAATAAAAACAAGGAAGAGGGAGGTGCCTTTTTCTCAGAGGCTTCAAACTCCATGTATTTTTTTGTAATGCTTTTCGATGCCCGTTCCAGGTAAGGAATGGCCTTTACTTTCATGGTTGCCGTTTTCAGCAAAAGGAATCCCACTTTGTAATTAACATTTGCATTCAGGGAATCCATTTTATGTAAAGTAAGGAAGGTCGATAGGGCCGTGTCGTAAAACTGTTCCAGGATCATAAGATTGCCTTCCTCAAACAACCTTCTAAACTCTTTTCTGTCGTAGTTCTGTGAAAACGAAAGGTTTGAAAAGACAAAAAAGGAAACAAAAAGGGTAAAGATTCTTTTCATGCCGGTTTTTAAATTACCTGCAAATTTACCTCATTTGCCTGAAGTTTAAGGGGATAGCTGAATTTCTTATCAACAGGAGAAGGGAATATAAGTAGCTGAATTTCAGAAAAATACATCGAAAAACAGAATTTTGTTTATTCCATTAACGACTTGATATTCAATGGGTGGGAAAAAAAAGACTTATTCCGCCCTTTCGAGAATGATTTCTTTTTCCAATTCGGAATACTCCTGGGTCTTATCAACCCTGAAAGGAATTTCGAGCATCTGGTATCCAGGAGCTTCGAACCTTACCAGATATTCCGGGCCGTTATCAAGTACAACAAAGAAAAAACCTGAAAGGGAACTGGCCAAAAGAGTTTGGGAAACCTGACCGGTTTTTTTATCAATAACTTCAATTTTACCACCCTGAACGGGTTTTCCTTCCCGGTTCAGCACCTTTCCCTTAATCGCAAATGTGCCCGGCGCTTTTGTAGTAAAATTAATCTGCTTCAGGTCAATCCCTTTTTCAATTTCCATATAGCTGCTTTCGGGATTAACCGAAACGGTTTCTACAATGGGATGAAAACCTTCTGCTTCATAGGTTATCGAATAATTTCTGGCTCTGTTGCCGGGATTCAAAATCAAAATGTATTTCCCGTTATATGGGTTAGGTCTGACGGCCGCATACTCTTCACCTGTTTCCAGATCGCGCGGGGTAATGGTTATGGTACCGGGAATTGAATCGGTTCTTCCGTTAAGACTGATGAACCCTTTTAAAAGCACTACAGGTTCTACTACCGCAAGATCGAAATTTACCCTGTAAATATCCTTATCGCCCAATGTTCCTTCCCTTCCAGACGAAAGATATCCCCGCTTTCCATCACTGGAAGTAACGAAATAAATATCGTCATCGGTTGTGTTAACCGGATAACCCAGGTTTTGGGGCTCTGTCCATAAGGTATCTGAATCGTCGAGGCGAACCGAGAAGAATATATCAAAGCCACCCATGTTTTTATGCCCGTTGGAGGAAAAGAAAAGTGTTTTTCCATCGGGATGCAAAAAGGGAGCATCCTCATCGTAGGGCGTGTTAATTTTGGAACCGAGATTAAACGCCATGCTCCAATTCCCATTGGGCAATCTTTTAACCCGGTAAATATCTCTTCCACCCTTACCTCCTTTGCGGTCGCTCACAAAATAAAGTGTATTTCCATCCGGACTGATACAGGCGCTGGGTTCCCAGGCTTTGGTATTTATATCGGTAGGAATGGTATTGGTTGATTCAATTCTTTCGGGTGCCGACCATCCGTTCTCCATTTGTTCGCTGACAAAAATATTTCCATCCCCCTGCTGGTCTTTATAAATGAACATTACATATCCGCTTGCCGACAAACCCACGGTGGCTTCATGGTCCATGGTATTTATGGGTGGTCCCATGGGCTTTGCGGAGGACCAGGTTCCGTCAGGTAATTTTTCGCAATACCATATATCTTCAAAAAATCCACCTTCAAGGGTTTTGTTATTTAATCCTCCCATGCCCGGCCTTCGGGAAGTAAAGTAGAGGAAAGATTCATCGGCAGAAATCAGGGGACTATAATCGGGATAGATTGAATTTACCGAATCGCCCAGGTTGGTAATTTCGCAGGGAACGGGATTTTTATAAAATTCAATGGCATTAAATGATTCGTCGATTCTTCGCTGGGTTTCTATTATCTCTTTGGGCTTTTTCTTTGGATTAAGGCCGGCTTTGTACCGCTCAAGGGTTTCGATGGCTTTGTTAAACTGGTGATCGTGGTGGTAAGCAATGCCTAAATAGTACAAAGCCGCCAGGGGTGCCTTTCTTTCAAGCGGCTCATCTTCTTTATACCTTTTTGTGGTATTGGTAACTGCACCCTCCAGGTAAGGAATGGCTTCCTTTTTCTGGGTGCTTGTTTTCAAATAAAGAAAACCAATGAGGTAATTTACATTGGCGTTGGCAGGTGAAATTTTATGGGCTTGCAGAAAGGTTGAAAGGGCGGTATCATAAAACTGTTCCAGCAACAGGAGATTTCCCTGGGTAAACAGTTCGCGAAATTTCTTTTTTTCCTCACGGGTTTGGGCAATACCCGAAAAAGTCCACGACAGGAACACCAATAAAAAAAACTTATAAAATCGCATAGCAAGACCTGGTCTGATCCCGGGGGAAATTAAAGGTACAAATTTTTACCGAAAGGGAAAAGCCTTACTTCTCTTTCGGAAGTTTGATAGGCGGAATTTCAATTTCAACTTTTCCCTCGAGACCAACGATTTTAAATTCAATGCGTCGGTTAAGCTGCCGGCCCTGAACGGTTGTATTCGAAACAGCCGGGTCTGCCTCTCCGTATCCACGGGGGAACAAACGACTTTTGGAAATGCCGCGGTCGGTTAGAAATTTCACAACCGATTCGGCCCTTTGTTGCGATAATTTCAGGTTGTAGTCTTTCGTTCCCTTGCTGTCGGTAAAGCCGGAAATCTCCACAATCATTTTGGGAAATTTTTCCAGCAAGGCCTGAAGTTTCTGGAGCTCAACGGCCGATTCGGGACGCAATGATGCTTTATCAAAATCGAAGAAAATATTATTCAGAACAACCCGGGTTCCCACCTTGATTGGCTCAAGCTCAATGGCGCGGTTAATAATCTGATAAGCACTGGAATCGTGTACCACAAAATTATCCGACTGGAAAAGGAAACCGTCGGCTTCATAGTTTATGTTGTAGTCTTTTCCGGGAGGAAGGATGAATACATATTTTCCGGTTGCACTGTTGGGTGTATACACCCCAACCACATCGCCGGTAACATTATCGGTAATCGTAATTTGAGCTCCCTGGGGAACCCCGCCAAAAATCGAATTCAAAGTTCCGGTATAAACCACAACCGGAGCTTCCTTCTTGGTGGGGAATGAAATTTCGTAAATATCTTTTTCACCGAAACCTCCCGCCTGAAAGGAAGAATAAAAAGCGTGCACATTATCCGGAGTCGGGAAGAAAAATACATCATCACCGGGCGTATTAACAGGATACCCGAGGTTCTCGGGCTTGGTCCAACCTGCTTCGGTTAACTTGCTGGTGAAAATATCAAACCCGCCCATGGAATTATGTCCCTTGGAAGAAAAATACAAGGTAACCCCATCGGCCTGCATGAATGGAGCCTCTTCATCGAACTGGGTATTAATGGTAGGACCCAGATTAACCGCCCGGCTCCAATCTCCATTTCCCATTTTCACGCAACGGTAAATATCACGCCCTCCAAAACCACCTGCCGTATCGCTGACAAAATAAATGGTATTACCATCCGGAGAAAAACAGGCACTGGGCTCCCAGGATTTGGAATTGATAACCCTGCTGAGTTTTTTGGGCGTTGACCATTCGGTTCCCACCAAGGATGTAATGTAGATATTGCCATCGCCTCCGTCGTCTTTATAAATAAGAATGTTTTGTCCGTCGGGACTGATACCAACCGAAGCCTCATGCTTATCGGTATTAATAGGAGCGCCAATATTTGTGGCTTTACTCCAGCCGTTTTCCGTTTTATAAGAAATATAAATGTCTTCGAAATGCAATCCATCCTTGTCTTTTTTTCCCCCGACATTTTCGGGCCGGCGGCTTGTAAAAACAAGGGTAGACTGATCGGCACTGAGTACCGCAGAATATTCCGGCCAATTGGTATTGATGTTTGAACCCAGGTTGGTTACGATCATTTCAACAGGACTGGAAACCAGTTCCTTCCCGTTATTACACATTTTTATTTTCCACTCCAGGTTCAGCAATCCTTTTATGTCTTTAGGGTCGACATAAGTTTTGAATTTTTCATAGTACACAATGGCTTCTTCGAAGCGGTAATCCTGGTGAAGGGCTTCCGCCATAAAAAAATAGGCGTCTACAGGAGCAAACACTTCTTTGAAATTCCCCTCCTTGTATCGGGTGCTTGCATTATTGCATGCTTTTTCAAGAAATGGAATCGACTTTTTCTTTTCGGTTGGAGAGTTCAGGTAACAAACCCCGGTTTTGTAAGCGAATTGGCCGTTATCGGGATTTTTCTGAGCCAATTCTTCATAAATGGGAAGGGCGGATAGAAAAAGGGAATCGTAATAATACTTCTCAGCCTGAAAAAATTTCTTTTTCTGATCTGACTTTTGTGCGTTCAAACTAACACAGAAAACAATAAGGGGGGCCAGAAAAAGATTTTTATTCATGTCAGATGGGTGTATTGATGTCAAATGATTCCAGAATTTCGGCAACCCGTTTCACAAATCTTCCGCCCAAAGCTCCGTCCACCACCCGGTGGTCATAAGAATGGGAAAGGAACATCATGTGGCGTATCCCGATCAAATCTCCCTGAGGGGTTTCTATCACCGCCGGCTTTTTCCGGATGGCTCCTAGGGCAAGAATAGCCACCTGAGGCTGATTGATGATGGGGGTTCCCATTACATTTCCAAAGGTTCCTACATTGGTAATGGTATAAGTACCACCCTGAATTTCATCGGGCAATAATTTATTGTTACGGGCTCTGGCGGCAAGATCATTTACCACGCGGGTGAGGCCCATCAGATTCAATTGATCAGCACCCCGGATTACGGGAACAATCAGGTTGCCACTGGGCAAAGCGGTTGCCATACCAATGTTAACCTGCTTTTTTACGATGATTCTGGTTCCGTCGACCGATACATTCACCATAGGGAATTCCCGGATCGCACGGGCTACCGCTTCAACAAAAATGGGAGTATAGGTTATTTTCTCACCGTGTTTCTTTTCAAATTCTTTTTTAACGCGTTCCCGCCATAAAACCAGATTGGTTACATCGGCTTCAACAAAGGAAGTAACATGAGGCGAAACCTGTTTACTCATCACCATATGGTCGGCAATGAGCTTTCGCATGCGATCCATTTCAATGATTTCATCGCCTTGCTGGGGAACAACTACCGGAGGTTTTATAGTCTCACGCTTTTCATTTCCGTTGGTAGCATGGGTAACACTTGTTTGAGTACGGGAAGTTTTTCCTTTATTAGGCAGATAGGCCAGAATATCATGCTTGGTAATCCGTCCGTCTTTTCCGGTTCCGGGAATGGCAAGCACTTCATCCAGGCTGAGGCCTTCACGCGAAGCGATGTTTTTTACCAATGGACTAAGAAAGGTGGACTTGTCGCCTTCTTTAAGGGTATGGGTCTTGGGAGCGAGCACAGTTGCTGCAACCTGTTTTTTTTCAGGGGTGGGAACCGGGGTTGTTTTTACCGGTTCGGGAGCGGCAATTTCCTTTTCAGTACCAATTAATGCCACGGCTTGTCCCACCTGAACCGCCTGACCTTCTCCGAATAGTTTTTTTACCAGGATTCCTTCGGCCGTACTCGGAATTTCGCTATCCACCTTATCGGTTGCAATTTCGAGCAGGGGTTCGTCAAGGGCAACCTTATCGCCTTCATTCTTAAGCCACTTAATGATGGTGGCCTCGTTCACGCTTTCGCCCATTTTGGGCATTACAATTTCAACATTCGCCATAGGGGCACAGATTAATTTTGCCCCAACCGGGGCAACGGGTACAAAAATAGGTTTTAAGTCGGGAAAAACAAGCTATTTACCGCCCAAGTTTCTGCCAGCCCATGAGGATGATTTTCAGATCGTTCCATGCCCTGTAATCACGGGCATAGAGGAAATCAAGGCGGGCCGTAATTTCCGGATTATCGGGTGCCTTTTTCAACTGGTCGGCGGGGGTCAGGACCCCTTTTCGGATACGGGGTAAAAGGGAACGGCCCGTTCCATTTTCATTAGCCGCAGAAAACCCAACCCAGGAAATTTTCCCGGCAAACACTTTTATCAGGTTTGAAAATAATTTTCCGGGATTGGGAATAAGCAATGCAAGCAAAGGGAACCCGAGCAAAAGGGCCAGTGAAACCAAAACATCTATCAGTCTTTTATTGCGCCGGTTATGGGCCTTGGATATGGAATTGGTATCCAATACATATAAATCGCCCGAAGAATTAATGGAGTTACTTCCCACCACACTCAGACTTTCGGGAGGGGCAATTTTATAATCGATGCTGCCGAATTCCGGATCGGCCATGATAGAAATAATTTTTCCGGCCGGGATATCACGGGCGCAAAAAATAACTTCCTGGATTTTAAAAATGCCGCAAACTTCTTTTAACTGTGAAAAGGTTCCCACCATTTCTTTTCCCTTTTCTTCTCCTTCCGAAACAAAAGCAATAAAAGGCGAGGCGGACATGGTTTTCTTCAACAAATCACCTACTCTTTCGCACTCACTTTGGCTTCCCACGATTACAATCCGGTTATTTCCTGATGAAAAAAGTTCAAATCCTTTTATCCCGGCGAAAAAATAAATAATCCGTAACAGGGTAAAACTGATAAAAATCCAAAATGCAGCCAGCAGGATAAGTATCCGGGAAAAGCGAAGATTTTCAGGAAGCAAGGCATAACATACCAGCACCAATCCGGTTCCCACCAAAATTCCCCGCCAAATTTTATGAATGCGTACCGGTTTGTCGTAACCCCCGCTTAAAAAAACAGCAATTACCCAAAGGGCTAAAAACCCGGGCACTAAAATTCGCATCAGCTCGGGCGGATAAGATCCTCCTTCCAGGTATTTAAAATTCTGCTCGTAGTATTCCTTGATGGCATAAATTCCTCCGAAACCTGCCAGGGCATCCACCAGGGGAAACGAAATCCGTTTTAAAAGGCGCATACCTATGGCCGCTCCGGCACGAAGGTAAATGGCCATGCGGATGAGGAATGAAAAGAGATCGGCATTGCCCCGGCTGAAGTGCTTCCGGGCAAAAATCACCATGGCATTGTAAAAAACAAGTACATAGTTCACCGAGGATTTTTTGGTGCTTTCACCTTTATAATGAATAATCCTTGTTTCTGGGAAATAGTAATTTTTATACCCCGCTTTTGTAATGCGGTAAGAAAGGTCGATATCCTCCCCGTACATAAAATAATCTTCGTCGAGCAAGCCCGTCTTATCCAAGGTTTCACGACGCAGGAGCATAAACGCCCCCGACAACACATCTACCTGATGAATTTTATCGGGATCGAGGTATCCGAGATGGTAAGCCCCAAAAAGTTTCGACCTGGGAAACAATTTTGAAAGTCCGAATATTTTAGAAAACGCTACGGAAGGCGTTGGCAATCCTCTTTTCGATTCGGGGAGAAATTTTCCTCTTCCATCTATCATCTTAACCCCGAGTCCGCCCGCTTCAGGATGCTCATCCATAAAAGCTATTACCTTACGGAACGTAGATTCCTCCACAACGGTATCGGGATTCAGAAGCAAAACATATTGCCCCAATGATTTCCGAATGGCCAGATTGTTGGCCTTTGAAAATCCGAGGTTTTGAGTGTTCAAAACCGTTTTTACCCGGGGAAACTTTTCGGCTACCATTTCCATGCTGCCGTCAACCGAGTTATTATCCACCACCCAGACTTCAGCCTCAATGCCCTGTATGGCCACCTCAACGGAATGGAGGCATTGCTCCAGAAAGTGCTTTACATTATAATTAACGATGACAATCGAAAGCTTCACGAATTATTTCTGATTGAGTTGAGATTCAAAGGGCAGGCGGTTCATCAGTGAGCGGCCCAGGGTAATTTCATCGGCATATTCAAGTCCGTCGCCTATGCTCAAACCACGGGCCGGAGTAGAAATAACCAGGGGCAGGTCTTTGAGTTTTTTATAAATGTAAAAATTCGTTGTGTCGCCTTCCATCGTGGTACTAAGGGCCAGAATTATTTCCTTCACGGGCCCCTGCCCTGCCCGCTCCACCAGGGTATTAATGTTCAGATCCGAAGGCCCGACACCATCCATGGGAGAAATTACCCCGCCGAGCACATGATATTTTCCCCGGAATTGACCGGTTCCTTCAATGGCCATTACATCCCGGATATCTTCCACCACGCACAAAACGGTTTCGTCTCTTTTTTCATTGCTGCAAATTTCACAAATATCCTGTTCGGTAATGTTGTGACACTCCCGGCATTGTCTCAATTCAGATTTAATACTGCTGATGAGTCCGGCCAGGTGTTCGTTATCTTTTGGATCCTGCCGGATCAGGAAAAGGGCATAGCGAAGTGCTGTTTTCTTTCCCACTCCGGGTAATTTTCCCAGTTCGTGAACCAGCTCCTCAAATATTTTGCTTGAAAAATTCATGCATCAAAGGCTATTTAATTTCCAGAGCATTGCGGCGCTGAAGAAACATATCATTAAACCGGGCTATCACTTTGCCGATAAATTCTTCCGTTACCAGTACTTTTAAATCATCGGCCGATTTTATTTCATCCTCTGAAAATTTAAAACTCTGCTCCATACCACCGGCTTCAAATTTCAGGATGAGTTTATTATTCAACTGAAAAATGGAAATGGCCATCTTAGGATGAGGTATGGTATCAACTAGTCGCATCAGCGGAAAGGTCTGAAAAAGGTTTCAAATTCACTGCCTTCATCATCTTCTTCTATCCGGTTACGGATAATATCAGAAAGTTCGGCTAAGCGTGTAAAATTATTATTTAACAGCCATTTCCGGGCTTTTTCATCTTTGTTTACGGCATTTGCGGTTGCCGCCCATTGCGGACATTTAATATCGAGGAGGAATTTCAGTGCTTTACTTTCTCCGTCTACGGCCTTTACAAAAGCCGACAGCACCACCTGTTTCATGGCGGTTAATTTACTAAAGGCTTCGGTAGAATTTTCAAACAAAGCCGGAGCCAGCCACAGCAGTTCCATATGCCCTTTTTCTTTCAGCATGCGTCCTGCTTCCCGGTCTTTTTTAAGCCAGCGGAAAAGCAATTCCCAGATTTCATCCGGATAGTTCATTTTTTCTTTTTCTTTTTGGGAACCGAACCCAGGCGGGGGTCATTCCGCAAAATTAAATCACAAATCATATTCGCATGAGTCTCGAAGTCCGGGTGATCTTCAGGCACAATAAGCCAGGCCGAATTACCTCCAAGCACCTGAACCTGGCGCAGGGAAGGCATAAGGGCTTTAAGCCCATCATGATGTTCATGAAGGGTTGACACCCATACGCCGTTATCTTCGGTGTGTTCCTCTTTTTGTCTCAGGGCAAGGTAAATTTTCGGGCCTACATAAATGCCGAAAGCTCCGAACATGGGCCTAACCACCGGCGAGGCTGCAAAAAGCCGATCGATGACAAAATCAAAAGGTATTTTTTTCTTACTCATGAGAACCGGATTATCATGCGCAGGTTAATCAGGCGCCGGGTTAAATAATTAGGAATGGCGTATTGCCGGTTTGTTACATCCCGAATCCATATATAAGAAATGGTATTGTTGGTGGCAAACAGATTGTATATCTCGGCTCCCATCCAAACCGATTTTACATGTTTAAATATTTTTTTCTCAAAAATTTTGGAGCTGTCGTTTATAATTTCGTAACTGAAACCGATGTCGGCTCTTCGATAGGGAGGATAGCGAAGGGTATCTTTGTAGCGTTCAAAGGAAGGAGGTCCGAAAGCAAGGCCGGATCCAAAAAGCAGATTCAGGTACATTTTGCAGCGGGGAAAACCGGGAAGGTAATCCTGGAAAAACAATCCAAAAGTAACCCGTTGGTCGGTGGGTCGGGGAATAAACCCGGGTTCCACCTTTTCACTGAATGCAACCGTATCGTTGGTAGTAAAGCCCGGGATAATCAGTTCTCCGTCTTTGTTATAATGCTTATAAAAAAAATCATCCCTTAGGTTTTCCCGGGTTTGCATTACCGACATGGTGAACCAGGACTCAACTCCTTTTACAAACTCTCCGTTTATTTTCATGTCGATGCCCGTGGCATAACCATCGGCATTGTTTTGGGCGTAGTAACGAATTCTTACATTATCAATTTCATAGGGAACCAGGTTTTTCAGGTGCTTGTAATAAACTTCCGAAACAAATTTAAAGGGACGACCCCAGGCAAAAAAATTCAGATCGCTTCCCAGTACAAAATGATAGGAGGTTTGGGCTTTCAGATCCTGATTAATTTTCCCTTCTATAGAACGCAATTCACGGTAGAAGGGGGGTTGGTGGTAAACGCCTGAGGCAGCTTTAAAAATAACATCTCTTTTCCAGTAAGGCTTCCAGGCAATTTGGGCTCGTGGGCTAAACAATAACTGCTGGTTCAAATCCCAATAAGAAGTCCGGATCCCACCCGTGAAAATAAGCTCGGAAGAATCTTTTAAATCTTTTTCGAGGGTCCATTGCGAAAAGGCGTTTGCCCGATTTGAAGCGAGGTGAATTTCGGATCGCACCACATCCTGTAATTCAATGGTATTTGGATTGCCCTGCGGAACGGAATACCCTGCAGAATCGAGCATTTTCCATTCGCTCAAAAAATCGTTGATATATTCCTGCTGGTAACGAACTCCCCACTCCCATCGTTCGCCGGAGATGAAGCCTTTCTTCTCACGAAACCAGGAGCCCCGGTGTTCTGCGCTTACAACCGTTGCATCGAGGTAGTTGCGGGCATGGTGAAGTAGGCCACCAATACCCAGATTATAGGCCACATTACCAAAATTATCCTTCCCCAGATCCGTCTCCAGGGCGTCGATGCGGTATTGCCCGAACAAATCGAAGGTTTCTTTTTCACGGGTATGAAAACCTGAAAAAATATAGCGATACGTTATGTTTTTCCCGGTAGGGCGTTTTACAAGGGTAAAGGCCCCCATATAACTCCGGAAGGCGTCGATCTCCTGACCATCCCAGAATACGGTAAGCCGAAGGGCCTGATTTACCGTTCCGAAGTCACTCTGCCTTGTTTCAGGAACAATGTTGTAATTATTACTGGCAATATTGGTTAGCACCTCGAGTTCCCACTCATCGGTCAGGGCATAAGTAAGAAAACCCTGTACATCGTAAAAAGAGGGACGAAATTCCCCATCGGTATCCAGGGATTTAAGAATGTATTGATTGGATTTCTGCCGGGCTCCGAAAATCCAGGCCAGACGGCGGTTGGGAGAAATATTTTCGAGGTGCAGACTTGCCCCGAGGGCGGAACCCGAAAAAGTTCCTGCAAATTTCCGGGGGCGGCGGTATTGGACATCCAGCACGCTAGACATTTTATCGCCATACTTGGCTTCAAACCCTCCACCGGAAAAAACTACGTTACCTGCAAGATCGGGGTTCACAAAACTCAAACCCTCCTGTTGTCCGCTGCGAACCAAAAACGGACGGTAAACTTCTACCCCGTTTACATACACAAGGTTCTCATCGTAGTTTCCTCCCCGAACTGAATACCCCGAACTGAGTTCGTTATTGGAGGAAACGCCAAGTTGGGTAACGAGAATACGGTTAAAATCCATTGAGGGTCCCACCTGAAGGGGAACCACTTCGATGGGAATTATAGTAAGGAACTTAGACCGGGTTTGCTTGTCTTCAATAACAACCTGGGGAATGATGGTAATATCTTCAAAAACGAAATCCAGTTTTTTTCTTTCCCCCGGTTTCAGCTTAACGGTTCTTTCCGTTTTCAAAATTGCCACATGGGAATATATTAGGGTAAAAACGGAATCGGAAGGAAGCTGCAGGGAATATTCCCCCTTTTCGTTGGTAATGGTTTTGAAGGCAGGGTTTTCGCGTACCGTAATATTCAGATTCTGAATGGGAAGCCCCTCGGTGTTTTTAATTTTTCCAAAAACAGTTCCTCCGGTTTGGGCATGGATACAGGCAGAAAAAAGGCCAGCGAAAAGAAATAATAAAAACCGGACGTGGGGCATAGCTATAAAACGCATAAAAATACCTTTTATTGGGGAATAGGCCGGTGCAAATTTTGGCGAATTTGCTATATTGCAGGATGAATAAACTTTTATCCCTTTTGGCACTGGTTTTTTGTTTTCAATTTGGCAATTCCCAGAGCCCCCAGATTTTCCTCAGTCCGCAACAGGTAGTTGCCGGCGGTTCCACCTACGGCTCGGTTAAACCACGCATTGTTTTAACCCGAAACAATATTCCCCTGGTGATGTGGTCGAGGGCCAACGGAATAATATATTCATCGCGTTGGAACGGAAGTGGATTTTCGGCTCCCGTTCAGGTAACTCCTACGGGAGTTTTGTGTTATACCAACAGCAATGAAGGGCCACACATTGCGGCCAGGGGAGATACAGTTTTTGTTTCCTTTTTCAGTTTACCCATGACCTCTTCAAAAATATACCTCGTAAAATCCATCGACGGTGGATTAACCTGGCAGGATACCGTCCGGGCCGACCACCAGCCCCCGGCAACCCCGGGATATACGCCGGCCGTTGCCATAGACCCACTTGGAAACCCTTATGTTGTCTTTGAAAAAGCAACGCAAACCATGCAAAATCCCAGTCAAATGTGCAACCGGAGCACCGATGGGGGTCAGACTTTCAGCATGGAAGTATCGGCCAATGCTCCGGCTCCCGGAATTCCCTGTGAGTGTTGTCCGCCCATGATTTTGCAAAAAAACAATTCGGTATATGTTATGTACCGCAACAACATCAATAATTTGAGGAATATTCACCTGACCCATTCCGGCGACAGCGGACAAAGCTTTACGCAAAACATCCAGATCGACAGTACCAACTGGGTATTGAATGGATGTCCGTCTGCAGGCCCTGAGGCCATTTGGAACGGGGACAGCATTTTTTCGGTATGGATGTCGCAGGTGGGAGGAAACGGCCGGATTATTCTGGGTCGCATGCACGGCGGAACCCTGCAATCGAACCGGCACAGGATAATTGATTATCAGAATCAGATGAGTATTGTACAGCGCCATCCCTCCATTGCCGGCAGTGGTGACACCCTGGCTGTTTGCTGGGACGACAACAGAGCCAACAGCAACATCAGTTGTTTCGTGAGCTTTTCCACCAGCGGTGTGAGCGGGTTGGGTCAATCCGTTGTTTGGCTCAGCGATTCGGTTTTTTCAGCCACCGGAAATCAACAGGTTCCATCGGTAGCGTTTGGAAACGGCATTTTTCATTTTGTTTTTCAAAGTGCCTTTACCAACGAAGTAATTTATCGGAAAGGAACCTTTACGGGCTTATCGGTTAGCGAAACCCACCAGAACCTTCAGGTTACGATATTCCCCAATCCCGGTTCAGATTTTGTTTTTGTGCAGACTTCCAAACCCGGGTTCAGCTATCGTATGCTGGATGTAAAGGGACAGGAGATAAAATCAGAAGTAAGGGTTTCAGGTGATCAAACCGAACTTGATATTCAGGATTTGCCTAAGGGAATTTATTTCTTTGAATGTAATTTTGGAGGTGAAAGGGTGGTTAGAAAAATGGTGAAGCTTTAATCCTCCTCTGTCTTTTTCTTACTAAAAAAATCTGAAAACCAATTCTGGCCATTGCGCCCTTGTATGTTGCATCTTATTCGTGCGCGAGAGGAGACCCTGACGTTCCCTTTCGGGAAATCAGGACCTTCGGCTCGAAATCCTACAGGTGAGGGGAAAGATGAAAATAAAGATGCAACACCGTTGGATGTTGCATCTTATTCGTGCGCGAGAGGAGACTCGAACTCCTACAGGTGTTACCCCACAGGCTTCTGAGACCTGCGCGTCTACCAGTTCCGCCACTCGCGCGGAAAAATTTGTTGTACCCGGAGCGAGACTCGAACTCGCAAGCCTTGCGGCATACGCCCCTCAAACGTACGTGTATACCAATTCCACCATCCGGGCAATTTTCGGGGGGCACAAAGATATGTTTTTTTAGAATTTACGACCGTCCATCAGGTCTAAAATTCCCTGAATCCCATACCGGGCAGCCTGACTTATTACCTGCATGCGGTCGCCCGAAAAATGGTGCTTTACCGCCCCTACCCTGCCCTTGAATAAACAGGCAATCCAAACGGTGCCCACAGGCTTGTCGGGACTTCCCCCGTCCGGTCCCGCAATTCCGGAAACGGCAATGCCGCAATCAACCCCGAAATTCTTTTCTAAACCCCGGCACATTTCAATTACCACTTCCTCACTTACGGCCCCATATTTTGTTAAGGTTTCCTCATTTACACCCAGCAGTTTTTCCTTCATCTCATTAGAGTAAACCACAACCGAGCCTTTTAACACTTTTGAAGCCCCGGGAACTTTCGTTACTAAATGTGAAATATATCCTCCGGTGCAACTTTCAGCCAATGCAAGACTCAAGCCTTTTTCCTCAAGCCTGGTCAGTAAAATTCTTTCCAGTCCCAACTGATCCCATGTGCCTGCCAAACCAAAATAGTTATCCGGAATTAGTTTTTTCAGAGCCTCCAGCTCTTTATCAATCTCCGCTATACGGTTCCCACCTTTAAGAGACAACCTCAACTTAACCAATCCCGATCCGGGTAAATAGGCCAATTCACCCCCACCTGCCCGCCAGGCCTTTTCCCAGGAACTGATTTTATCGGCCAGAAATGATTCCCCCAAACCATAAGTTAGCACCGTCCTGTGCACTTTTTCTTCCTCGGGATTTTCTATTTTCAAGAGGGGCAAAACGGATTCTTTTACAAGGGCTTTAAACTCATAGGGAACCCCCGGAAGGATAAAGTAAATTTTACCCCCTTCTTCTATCATCATGCCCGGTGCGGTTCCCAGAAAATTAGGCAAAGCCCTTGCTTTTTCCGGTATATCGGCCTGTGACAGATTTACATCCAGCATGGGCAGATTGCGTTTGCTAAAAAACGCCTTTATCCTTTCCAGCGATTCAGCGTCTCGTTTTAAACCGCATTGAAAAAACGCACAAACAACTTCTTTGGTAATATCGTCCCGTGTAGGCCCCAGTCCGCCCGTAACCAAAATAACGGATGCTTCATCGGAACCCCGAATAAGTGCTTTTTCAATGGCATGAGCTTCATCAGGAACGATCTGAACATGCACAATTTCATGGCCCAGGGGATATAATACCATTCCCAGCCAGGATAAATTGGTGTTTACGGTCTGACCAATCAGCAACTCATCACCTATATTAATCAGGGCTATTTTCATGCAAAAATACCTTTGGCAAAATATTTGTAAGTTTGTTCAAAGCAAAGAAAACGAATTATTTATGAAAAAAATATTTCCCTATGTATGGGTAGGCGGATTGCTTGCCATCATCATTTCCTGTACTTCCCAGCAACTCAATCAGCTCGGCAATGTAATCAACACCCCCCCAACAGAACCCAAACTTACCAATGAAGAAGTAATCCAGGGTCTGCGGGAAGCGCTTAGCGTAGGAACCAACAAATCCACCTCGCTGGCATCAGCAATGGACGGATTTTATAAAAACCCGAAAATTTTTATCCCCTTCCCCCCCGATGCCATTAAAGTAAAAGAGAAGGTGGAGCAACTGGGTTTCAAAGACCGGGTCGATAAATTTGTACTCACACTAAACCGTGGGGCGGAAGAAGCTGCCAAGGAAGCCGGCCCTATCTTTTTAAGTGCCATCAAAAATATGTCGATCGGCGATGGCTTTGCGATTTTAAAAGGCGGAGATTTTGCAGCCACTGAATACCTGAAGGAAAAAACAACCGGCCAACTGAAAACAGCTTTTCAACCCAAAGTAAAGGATGCCCTAAGTAAGGTTGAACTGACCAAACACTGGAATCCCGTTATAACCACCTACAACAAAGTGCCCGGAGTGGAAAAGCAGGACCCCGATCTGGAATCCTATGTTACCGACCGTGCCATTACCGGCATGTTTGTACTGATTCAGGACGAAGAACAGAAAATCAGAAAAGATCCGGTCGCCAGGGTTTCTGATATCCTGAAAAAGGTTTTCGGGAGTCAATAATTATTTTTTGGATAATTTGTTATTAACTCGGCGACAGTCGGGCTTAATAACCTTTTATTTTTGCCAAAACTTCCGCCATGAAATTTTTCATTGATACCGCAAACCTTGATCAGATCCGTGAAGCCCAGGACATGGGTGTTCTCGACGGAGTTACCACCAACCCCTCCCTGATGGCCAAAGAAGGCATAAAAGGTGAAGCGGCCGTTATGAAACACTATGTCGACATCTGCAAAATTGTTACGGGTGATGTAAGTGCGGAAGTTATTGCAACCGACACCGATGGCATCATTAAGGAAGGTGAAAAACTGGCTGCCCTTCACAAACAAATTGTGGTGAAGGTTCCCATGATCAAAGACGGCATCAAAGCCATTAAATATTTTACCGGAAAAGGAATCCGGACAAACTGCACCCTGGTGTTCAGCGCCGGACAGGCCTTGCTTGCAGCTAAAGCCGGGGCAAGTTATGTTAGTCCATTTTTAGGAAGGTTAGATGATGTTTCAACCGACGGACTGAATCTGATTCATGAAATCAGAACCATTTATGATAATTACGGCTTCGCCACCGAGATACTTGCGGCCTCCATCCGTCACCCTATGCATATTGTAGATTGTGCAAAAATCGGAGCCGATGTAGCTACCTGTCCCCTCAGTGCCATTACCGCTTTGTTAAAACACCCGCTTACGGATAACGGGTTGAAACAGTTTCTGGAAGACGCAAAGAAATTTGCCTGAGCCTTTATAATTCAACCCATCGGCATTGAACTTCCGAACCTAAAACCCCGGCAGAAGTTCTGTTTTCGAAAATACCGTATAAGGTGGCGCCTGAGCCCGACATGGATGCGTAAACAGCCCCCATGGAGTACAATGCTTCCTTTAGTAATTTCAGGCGGGGATATTTTTCAAAAACAACAGCTTCGAAATCGTTTCTTACAATTCCCTGCCATGATTTCAGGTTCCCACTTAAAATAACCGGTACCATTTCTTCATTTCTTCCGCCCGGTTTAATCTTCGAAAAAGCCCAGGGTGTTGAAACTTCAACACCCGGGAAAACCAAAAGAAGGTGGTAGCCTTTTAAGGAAAGCTTCACAGGTTCAATTACATCACCCCTTCCGGTAACCCGGGCAGGAGTAGCATCAACAAAAAACGGACAATCGCTTCCGATTTCAGCAGCCCAGGAGAGTAATTTTTCCCGGTTAACTTCAAGGTTGAAAAGGCCGGCCATCAGCTTAAGGGCTTCCACAGCATTGGAGGAACCACCGCCCATGCCTGAACCAAAGGGAATGTTTTTAAGCAGGCGGATTTCAACCGGAGGAATACCGAATTCACGAACCAAAATTTCGTGGGCTTTCAGACAGGAATGATTGCTTATTTCAGTTTCCGAAAACATCTTGCCTGTATAGTTTATGGCACGGGAAACTCCATCAGGGGAAGGCAGAATTTCCAGAACATCGCAAAAAGGAATCGGGTAAAAAACCGATTCCAAATCGTGAAAACCATCGGTCCTTTTCCCGATAATACTCAGCCCCAGATTAATTTTTGAAACGGGAAATGAAATCATTAGCCAAATTTAGCCCGGTAATGCCCTTTACGGACCCCCGGGTTCTGAAATAATTTTTACTTTAGTCCTCCAAAAGTACGGATTATGACATTTCTTGAATTTGAAAAACCCATCGAAGAGTTACTCAAAGAACTGGAGAAAATAAAGGAGACCGGGGAAAAGACCAAGGTGGATGTGTCATCGGCCATTGCAGAACTGGAACACAAAATAGCCGAAAAAAGGAAAGAAATATTTTCCAATCTGGGGCCCTGGGAGCGGGTACAGTTAAGCCGGCACCCCGATCGTCCTTATACCCTGGCCTATATTAACGCCATTACCAACAACACCTTCATGGAATTGCACGGCGACCGCACAGTGGCCGATGACAAGGCTATGGTGGGTGGATTTGGGGAAATAAACGGCCGTACATTTATGCTGGTGGGTCAACAAAAGGGCATCAACACCAAAATGCGGCAGATCCGCCGCTTTGGAATGGCCAACCCTGAAGGATACCGCAAGGCCCTGAGGCTGTTTAAACTGGCCGAAAAATTTAACAAACCCATCATCACTTTCATAGATACTCCCGGAGCCTATCCCGGGCTGGAAGCCGAAGAAAGAGGACAAGGTGAGGCCATTGCACGAAATCTGTTTGAAATGACCCGTTTAAAGGTACCGGTGTTGTGTTATATCATTGGTGAAGGAGCCTCCGGCGGTGCTTTGGGCATTGGAATTGGCGACAGGGTGCTAATGCTTGAAAATACCTGGTATTCTGTTATCTCACCCGAATCCTGTTCTTCCATCCTTTGGAGAAGCTGGAACCATAAAGAAACTGCGGCCAATGCATTAAAATTAACCGCAGATGACATGATGAAAAACGCTCTGGTCGACGGCATCATACGCGAACCCCTCGGCGGTGCGCACGCCAACCAGGAGGAAATGTTTTCCATTTTGAAAAAATCGGTGCTGGAAAATGTAGAAGAACTCGACAAACAAAGTCCCGAACAAAGAATTGCGGCCCGGATTGCAAAATTCAGCAGCATGGGACCCGTACTTGAAATGTGACCCCAAAAGTAAAATCAAAATAAAATCCGAACCATGAAAAAGATTATTGCCCTAATGTTTACGCCGGCTTTGATTGCTTTGGTTTCCTGTGGGGAACCCGAAGACCAAAACAAGCCTAAAGACATTGAGTTTACCTCCGACAGTATTAATTATCAGGCCCAGATAAACATCGACCTGATTACCGTAAACTTTCCCAGTCCTACCGCACTTGGAAAAAAGTTTAAAGGTGCAGGAATAAGTTTCGTTTCCGGGGTATTGAACCCCGCCGGAAAAAGTTACGGAACAAAAGGCCAGCAGGCCATTGCACTTGGCGCTTATGGAGCCGACCTTGGATTTTCCTGTGCCTTCAATCAAAATCAGGAAGCAAACAATTACCTGATGTCGATTGGGAAGCTATCCAACGAATTGGGAGTGGGTTCAGCTTTTGATATGGAATTCAGCAAATCGCTGATTGAAAGTTTAGGAAAAGCAGACACCCAGGATGTAATGATCGATAAAGCTTTCCAAAAGGCGGAAAGACATATGCGTTCCAATGAAAGAATGCAATATGCAGGACTGATGGCCATTGGAGGCTGGATTGAGGGCTTATATGCAGCCTGTGAAATGGTTTATCCTAAAAAAGACGAGCCGGCTACCAAGCCCGTTTACAAGGAGATATGGAATTATGTAACTGCTTATAAGTACGTAAAAAATTTGCTGGAAGAATACAAAGCAAATCCCGATTACCAGGCCATTGCAACTGAATTCGCACCCCTGGAAGGAGCGTTTAAGGCTGCAGCCGACAAAAATGAGTTCAGCGCAAAACACCTCGACGGATTAAGAACCGCCATTCAAACCCTGAGAGGAAAAGTAATAAAATAAATTTTTTATCAGAAAATGAAGGGGGCTTTTAAGCCCCCTTTTTTATTTATTGAACCACAATTCAAGGGCAGAAATGCTGGCCGAATGATTGGTACTTCCCAGAAACTGAGCCAATGGGAAGCGGTAGCGCCTGATCTGGGATCCATCTACCGCAAAGACCACCATATTAACCGGATCGTATTTTAAAATACCGGCCTGAATTCCGCTTACAAAGGGCGTGAGCGAATTAATGCTATACTGATACCGGTAAATTGTTCCATCATTCATGCCGAACAAATAATTATCGGGATCAATCTGAACAGCTGAAAGCAAAAATCCGGCAGGCAGGGTTCGGGGAGTCCAGAAACCATTGGTGCTGATCTGGTATATTTCCATCACGCCCTGGGTACCGCTGTTTCCGAAGAAATATAAATTGTCGTTGTCTTTATAAAATATTTCCTTTGGAACCTGTGTCATAAACGACTCCTGAAAACCTGTCCCCGTGGCTCCATTAAACAAAACAATTTTCCGGGTGGATGAAATTATCTCCTTAGTCGCCACCAGCATATAGTCGGGGTGCCTGGCGATACGCGTTGGAAAGAAGCCCTGTGCAATATTGGCATTAAAAACAATGGATCCTGTTTTAGAATACCCCTTGATCCTGCCGTCGTAAAAAGCCAGATATACATTTTTCTGATAAGATATTACATCCGTAAAGTAAGGATTGGCACTGGGAATAAGCGGCACGGTCCACCCTATGATATGCCCGGGGAGGCTCAGAGAACTGAAGTTCCCGGAAGTTTGACCTGCCATATAAAAAGCCTGATTGTAGGAACTCAGGGAAGCCGCAGCAAAATCACCCGCATAGGTATAGGCTGAAGAAATATTCATAAGGGTGTCAGCGGCAAAAAGATTTACATTTCCGGGGCCGGTAGATGAAACCAGGTAAGCCCCAAGAAACTTCCGCGGCGCTTCGTTAATGTATATTTTACGCAATTTGTAATTGGAAGATTTCCCGTCGCTGGCCGATACCTTCAGGTAATAATAACCCGAGGGCAAATGAATTTCGTTAAGCACATACAATGCCGTGACTGAGGTATTAATTGAGGATGGGGTTGCATTCACACTTCCCTGAACCTGGTTATTGGAACCGTCGACCAGGGAAACAGCCACGCTGGTTAAAGCCTCATCATCACGCACATTAAAAATCACGGTAACCGTATCGAACATATTAAACACCGTATTCTCGGCCGGGGATAAAATTTCAATCTCCGGAGGGGTGGCTTTGTCGTTGTCTTTCTTACAGGAAAAGAATCCTAATGCACTTACAAAAAAAATGCAAGGAAGGAGGGCCTTGTTAAAAACTATTTTTTTCATCGAATAAAGTTAGGAAAAAGACCCGGTTAACAAAAATGTTATTAACTCAGACCCTGAGTTGGTAACGGTTTTGGAGTTTTTTCGTTAATATTAAAGAATTGCTTTAAGGCTGTTCATTTCCTGTAAATTAAATTGGATATCCCCCTCAAGATGAATGCCTCATTTAGTTAATTTTGATGCCCCGGGAAAAAATGAGCGATCTGGATCAAAAACGAAAAGAGGGTTTTAAAACCCGAAAGCCTGCAGCCAACCCAATGGCTCAGCAGCTTTATGAAATCGGGAAACTGCCACCTCAGGCGGTTGATCTGGAGGAAGCCGTATTGGGAGCACTTCTGCTCGATAAAGAAGCCCTCACCAGCGTAATTGATATTTTACAACCCAAAAGTTTTTACAAGGAAGCTCACGAAAGAATTTTTGCTGCCATCCAGCGCTTATTCAATCGCTCAGAGCCCATTGATATTTTAACCGTTACCCAGGACCTCCGGAAAACAGGGGAATTGGAGATTGTGGGCGGTGCTTACTATATTTCACAACTCACCTCCCGGGTGGCTTCTGCGGCAAACGCCGAATATCACGCAAGGATTATTTCCCAGAAATATGTTCAAAGGGAACTCATCAAAATAAGCACCGAAACCATTCGGGATGCTTACGAGGAAACCACGGATGTATTCGACCTTCTCGACAAAGCTGAAAAAAATCTTTTCGATGTGGTGCAGGGGAATATCCGGAAAAACTATGATGAGATTAGCACCATCATGGGCCGGGCCATTAAAGAAATTGAAATTGCCCGTACCCTGAAATCCGGCATTACCGGTGTACCCAGCGGATTTATGGAGCTGGACCGCATCACCGCAGGTTGGCAAAAATCAGATCTTATCATCGTTGCCGCGCGGCCTGCTATGGGTAAAACAGCTTTTGTTTTAAGCCTTGCCCGTAATGCAGCCATCAAAGATAACCGCGCAGTGGCCGTCTTCTCGCTCGAGATGTCTTCCATCCAATTGGTAAACCGTTTGATTGCCAGCGAGAGTGAATTGCCTGCCGAAAAATTGAAAAAGGGCCAGTTGGAGGATTATGAGTTCATGCAGCTAAACTCAAAAATCACCAAACTTGCCGAGGCCCGTATTTTTATCGATGATACACCTGCCCTCAACATTTTTGAATTGCGGGCAAAAGCCAGAAAACTGGTACACCAGCACGGTATAGAACTCATTGTGGTAGATTACCTTCAGCTGATGCAGGGTGCAGGCGATAACCGTGGGAACCGGGAACAGGAAGTAAGTACTATTTCCCGCTCTCTGAAAAGCATCGCCAAAGAATTAAACATTCCCATCATCGCGCTCTCCCAGTTAAGCCGTGCGGTTGAAACACGGGGCGGACTGAAAAAACCCCAGCTCTCCGACCTCCGGGAGTCAGGTGCCATTGAACAGGATGCCGACATGGTGCTATTCCTGCACCGCCCTGAATACTATGGGATTTTTGAAGATGAAAACGGAGCACCCACAAACGGAATTTGCGAAGTAATCATTGCCAAGCACAGGAACGGCCCTGTGGGAAGTGCCGACATCCGCTTCATTCAAAGCCTGGCTAAATTTGTCGACCTCGACAAGGGTGCAGAAACAGGAATATCCGGATTCCCCGAAAACACCACCATTCAGCCCGACTCAGGCTTCCTTGCCGAGGGGCCGAATACCATCACCAAGCCCTCCTCCAAATGGGACGATGACCTGAATGTTGAAGAGGACACTCCTTTTTAAGTTTTTTTACCGCCTTATTTTCCGTAACTTTAGGTATTATTTTTGAGGGATTTCCCATATGCGAATTTTCAGCCTGATGTTTCTGTTGCTTTTTGGATTTGGCCAAATCCATGCGGCCTTTATCCTTATTCCCATGGATAAAGGGCAAAAAAACCACCTCAAGGCCTATGGCGTGGCGTATTGGATATTGAAACAGGAAGTGGATGTACAATGGCTGCTCAATTACCGGAGCGGCAGTTTCATGTTTAAATACGACAAATCCTTTGAATCGGAGTGTTTAATCCGCGGGGTAACGGCCGAGGTGATTGCCGATGCCAAATCCACCGCCATTCTCAGCGAAATAGCCAGTCCGGAAATTAACATGGACGCGGTGAAACTTGAAAAGCCACCCAAGATTGCGGTTTATTCCCCAAAGACCAAACAACCCTGGGATGATGCCGTGACCCTGGTTCTTTCTTATGCGGAAATTCCCTATGATGTTGTTTACGATGAAGAGGTAATGCAGGATAAACTGATCAAGTACGACTGGCTTCACCTCCACCACGAAGATTTTACCGGACAATACGGTCGCTTTTATGCACAATACAAAAATGCCCGCTGGTATCAGGAAGAACAACGATCCAGCGAAGCCAGTGCCAAGGCATTGGGATTTTCGAAAGTTTCGGAACTGAAGCTGGCCGTGGCCAAAAAAATCAGGGATTTTGTGGCCGGAGGCGGATTCCTTTTTGCCATGTGTTCAGCCACCGACTCTTACGATATTGCCCTGGCCGCCGAAGGCGTTGATATTTGCGAATCGATGTTTGACGGAGACGGTTCCGATCCCCAAATGAATAAAAAGCTTGACTACTCGAAATGTTTTGCATTTACCGGATTCCAGCTCGTAACAAATCCATACGAATATGAATTCAGTAATATCGACACCTACTATTCCCGTGGCCAATACGGAATTACCGAATCAACCGACTATTTTGCCTTGTTTGAATTTTCTGCCAAGTGGGATCCGGTTCCCACCATGCTTTGCCAAAACCACGAACAAATAATAAAAGGCTTCTGGGGCCAAACGGTTTCCTTTAACAAAAAATTTCTGAAACCCGATGTGCTCGTGATGGGCGAATACAAAGCAGCCAACGAGGCCCGTTACATTCATGGCGATTATGGAAAGGGAACCTGGACCTTTTACGGAGGCCACGACCCCGAAGATTATCAGCACCGGGTTGAAGATCCTCCCACCGATTTAAATCTCCATCCCAATTCGGCAGGATACCGGCTTATCCTGAACAACATTCTTTTCCCCGCAGCCAAAAAGAAAAAGCAAAAAACCTAGGGCATTAATTACCTTTGCCACCTGATGCACTCCCTCCGCATAATAACCTTTCTGTTTGTCCTTTCCCTTTTACCTCAGGCCATTTTTGCCGGAAAAGATTCCACCTTCAGGCATGAAATAGATATTACCGGATTATATTTCCTGAATGCCGATGCCCTGACCAATCTTTTTGCCTCCAGACTTTATCTGGGAGGAAGGATTTCGGAAAATGAAAAAAATCAGGTCGATAAGCGACTCCGGTACATCAACCGGTTTGGAGGTGATTTTGACTACGGAATATCCTGGAGTTGGAGCCCGGCCGAAATTTTTGGAAAGAAAAATATCCGGCTGACCACACAAATCCGCGACCGGCTGCACATTGACGGAATTTTTTCAGCCGATTTGTTCCGGCTTGCCTTTTACGGCAATAAATCCTTTGCCGGAAAAACAGCAGACCTGGGAAATTTAAGATTAAACCAAATCCGTTACCAGCAACTGAACCTCGGTATGGAATTCATGACCGACTCCTCAAAAAACTCCTACGGATTTTCACTTTCCCTTATTAAAGGAGAGAACTTTCTTCGCAGCGATGTAAAACGGGCCAGTCTTTATACCAGTCCTGACGGCACTTTCATGGATCTGGATATTGTAATGGAAGCCCAGCGCAGCGATACTGCAAAAAAAACTCCCTTGGCCTTCAACGGAATCGGGGGCGCCATTGATTTGTTTTGGGAAATGCCCTACCTCACCCGATACAACGAAGGGATACTGACCATGCAACTTTCCGATTTTGGATTTATCCGGTGGAATCAGAATTCCGAACATTACCGTATCGACTCCAGTTATCATTATGCCGGCATAAATGTTCCCGGGCTATTAAATGTAGATAACTCCCTCAACCCTTTCAATAATCCTGACAGTGTTTTCCGGTCGCAGGTAAAATACTCACGGGAGCCGGTTGTAACACCCCTTCCCTGCGTACTCAGTATTCTGGCCACAACTTATATCGGCAAAAAATACATCATTGAAAAAGGAATTAACTACAGGTTCTTTGCCAATGCACGACCCTTTTATTACCTGGGAGCCATTCGCAGTTTCAGAGAAGGGAAATTTTCGACCGGGATAAACATTTCCTACGGTGGATATGGCCGCTTGAACGGAGGCCTGAGTCTGGAATACAAATTAAACGAGAGGTTTAAAGCAGAAATTAACTCCTACTACATTTCAGGGTATGCCTTATGGGCTAAAACCGCAGGTCAGGGTGCCCAGCTAACCCTTTCCGGAAAATTCTAGGCCGGAAGAACTTCCTTCAATACCTGATCCACCGGTTTCACTTCTTCGTAAAAAGACAAAATTCTGGCCATTACGCCTTCTACCACACTATCCGGAACGGAAGCACCCCCGGTGAGAACCAGGGTGAGTGGCGTTTTATCGGGAAGAAAAGCTTCTTCAACAGACAATTTGCCGGAATGAAAATCAAAATGCCGGATCCGGTTCTTACCTAAAATCTCATCGGGCCCTGAGATAAAAAAGGTGGGAAACTTTTCCTCGCATAACTCCACCAGATGGCTGGTGTTGGAACTGTTGTAACCTCCCACCACAACTGCCATATCGGCTTTATTTTCCAAAGCTTCGATAGTGGCATCCTGGTTTTGATTGGTGGCATAACAAAGCGTATCGCGCGTATCGGCAAAATGCGATTTGATGTTTTCAGGACCATACTTTTGAATCATTGCTTCCTTCAATCTTGAGGCAATAGCCTGGGTTTCGGAAGCCAGCATGGTGGTTTGATTTATAACCCCTATGCGACTCAGATGTAAATCAGGATCAAAGCCGTCCGACACCCGGTCTCCGAAAATTTTAAAAAAATCGTCCTTTGAAATTTTTCCCAAAATAAAATCCCTGAGTTTATCGGTCTCCTTTAAATCCAAAACAACAATCGAAGGGCCGTGAGAAACGCTCCGCGAAAAGGTGGCACGGGTTTCTTCATGCCTGAACTTTCCGTGGATCACAATAGTAAAATTATCATCACCCAGCTTTTTGGATTTATTCCAAACCCTTTCCACGAAGGGGCAGGTAGTATCGTATTTTTTTACATCAACTCCTCTTTCTTCAAACCATTTTAAATCGGCAACCGGAGCACCGAAAGCAGGAACTATCAGAACATCGCCGGCTTTTACTTCAGCTCTGGGTAAAATCTCATTCCCCTCGGTATCCATCAGGAATTTAACGCCGCGGTCCATCAAATCTTTATTCACATCCGGATTATGAATCATCTGGCTCAGCAAAAAAATGTTTTTTCCGGGGTTTTCATCCAGAGCCCGGAAAGAAATTTCAATGGCATTCTCAACCCCGTAACAAAATCCAAAATGCCGGGGCACCAGGAAAACCACGGGGCCGAAATCAAGGCGGGAAGGAGCATAATCCTCGCGACCCGGGTCGGCCTGGGTACGGATTAATTTCAGGCGGGAAATAACCGGGCTTCGGTAAAACTCCGGTATGTTAAATTTTTTCACCCTGCAAAGTTAGGAAATCCCCGAAGGCATTGTACATTGCATAAAAATGAGCCCGGAAGAGAAAATCCTCGAATACGAAAAATTATCCCGCCTGCTGGAATCCGGTTCCGACCGTAGAAAAACACATCGCAGGGAGGTACTCGACTATTCCGAAAAATTTCTGAATCAGGTTGAAAAATTACCGGCCTTTATTATTCAGGACGAAGCCTCCGGGAATTCCGACCTGCTGTCAATCGGTTCCTACCCGGGAAAAACAGAAGACATAATTTCCCATCTTAATGAACAGGTTGACAAATACGGTTTGAACCCTGCCAGCGGAGGACATCTCGGTTATATCCCCGGTGGCGGAGTGTATCAGGCCGCATTGGGAGATTATCTGGCGGCAGTTTTTAACCGGTATGCCGGAGTTTTTTATGCCGGTCCCAATGCCGTGCGACTTGAGAATTATTTGCTGCGATGGACTGCGGGTTTGATGGGCTATCCGGAAAATGCAGCCGGCAACATTACCAGCGGAGGAAGTATTGCCAATCTGATGGCTGTGGTAACTGCCCGCGATGCCAAAAAAATTGAGCCTGAAAAAATAAAAGACGCTGTAATATACTGTACCGCCCAGGCCCACCATTCACTTTTTAAAGCCATCCGCATTGCCGGACTCAGCCATTGTCCGATCCGTTATGTTCCCATGGATTCCCATTTCAGGATGGACGCAAAAGAGTTGGCAAGATTGATCAGAGAAGACAGGCAAAGCGGAAAAAATCCATTCCTGGTTATTGGATCTGCAGGAACAACCGATACAGGATCCATTGACCCTCTTGACCAAATTGCGGATGTGTGTGCCGCGGAAAAATGCTGGTTTCATGTAGATGCCGCTTATGGAGGCTACTTTGTTATGACCCGGGAAGGAAAAGAAAAGCTGAAAGGCATGGAGCGCAGCGATTCACTGGTAACAGATCCTCACAAAGGCTTGTTCTTACCTTACGGAGCCGGGATTGTACTGGTAAAAGACAAAAAGCATCTTAGTGCAAGTCATTTTTATCAGGCCCAATACCTCCAGGATGCCGATGCCGAAGAAAACGAACCCAGTCCGGCAGACTTATCCGCAGAATTAACCAAACACTTCCGGGGATTACGGATGTGGATACCGCTAAAAATACATGGCACGGAACCCTTTATTGCCTGCCTGAATGAAAAGCTTCTTTTGACCCGGTATTTCAGGGAGGAAGTTTCAAAATTAGGATTTGAAACCGGCCCTGAACCCGACCTTTCGGTTACGATTTACCGCTTTGTTCCACGCTCAGGCGATGCCGATGCCTTCAATCTGGCCCTTCAGCAAAAGGTAGTAAAAGAAGGAAGTGTATTCATTTCCAGCACCCGCATTAATGGCAGGGTCTGGCTCAGGTTTGCCTGCCTTTCATTCCGTACCCGCCTGAGTACCGTAAAAAAACTACTTGAGGTGTTGAAAAGAGAAACCGCCCTTTAGTATTTCAAAAAAATTGCCCGGGGATTTCGTATTTTTACTGAGAATTTTATGGGCGGACAAGTAATCATAGACGAAGAAAAGGAGAAGAAAGAGATCCTTCAAAGTTATCGCTCCCTGTTAAGGGCCTGTAAAAGGCGTATGGAGCGGGGCGACAAAATCCACATCCGCAAAGCTTTCGAACTTGCCCTTGAAGCCCATAAAAACATGCGGCGGAAATCGGGCGAACCTTACATTTTCCATCCCCTGGCCGTCGCCAAAATCTGCACCGAAGAAATCGGACTGGGAACCACATCCGTTATCTGTGCACTTTTGCACGATGTAGTGGAAGATACCGACATGACCCTGGATGACATTCAGGGAATGTTTGGGGAAAAAGTTGCCCAGATTATTGATGGCCTCACGAAAATCGAAGGCGTCTTTGATGCCACCAAATCCATTCAGGCCGAAAATTTCCGGAAAGTACTACTTACCCTGAGCGACGATGTAAGGGTAATTCTGATCAAGCTTGCGGATCGTTTGCACAATATGCGTACCCTGGGAGAAATGGCCCGGGACAAACAATTGAAAATTGCCAGTGAAACCCTGTTTTTGTATGCCCCCCTTGCGCACAGGCTGGGATTAAACTCCATCAAAACCGAATTGGAAGATCTCTGCCTGAAATACACCGAGACCGAAGTTTATGAAGAGCTGGAAGGAAAGTTGCGGGCCACAGAACCCGAAAGAAAAAAATACATCAATCGGTTTATTCAACCCCTTAAAGAAGCGCTGGAAGAATCGCAGATCAAGTATAAAATTTACGGAAGGGCCAAATCGATTTTCAGCATTTACAATAAAATAAAAAACAAGGGCGTAACCTTTGATGAGATTTACGATTTATTCGCCATCCGGATTATCATCGACAGCGATGGAGAAAAAGAAAAACCCGATTGCTGGAGGGTTTATTCCATTGTAACCGATTTCTACCAACCCAATCCCGATCGTCTGCGCGACTGGATCAGCACTCCTAAAGCCAATGGATACGAATCGCTGCATACCACCGTTATGGGACCCGATGGAAAGTGGGTTGAGGTACAGATACGAACCACCCGAATGGATGAGTTGGCCGAAAAAGGGTATGCCGCCCATTGGAAATATAAAGAAAGCGCCGCCGAAAGAGAGAGTCAGTTAGAAGAGTGGATCCGGAAAATCCGTGAAATGCTGGAATCGCCGGAAGAAAATGCCCTGGATTTTATCGACGATTTCAAACTCAATTTATTTTCCGACGAGATTTTTGTATTTACCCCGAAAGGAGAAATGCGTACCCTTCCTGCCGGTTCCACAGCCCTCGACTTTGCCTTCGACATACATACGCGGATTGGGGAAACCTGCATAGGAGCCAAAGTAAATCACAAGCTGGTTCCCCTGAGCCACCCTTTAAATTCAGGCGACCAGGTAGAAGTTATCAGCAGCAAAAAGCAAACGCCTAAAGAAGACTGGATAAATTATGTAGTAACCGCAAAGGCCAAGTCGAAAATAAAATCGGCCTTAAAAGAAGAAAAGCGAAAAATTGCCGAAGAAGGAAGGGAAATTCTCGAGCGGAAATTCACCCATCTGAAACTGGATTTTACGGTTCAGAACATTAATGAAGTAGCCAACTTCTTTAAACTGGAGAGCAGCCAGGAATTGTTTTACCGGGTAGCCAAAGGAATTATCGACCTGAGGCATATCAAAAAGTTCCAAAAACAAAAAGAAAAAGGAACCCTTAAAAAAGAAAGCCCTGCTAAAAAGAAATCACCGAATTTTGAGGAACTGGTTACCAGCATCCGGGGCAGTTCCGACATGCTTGTAATTGGTGAGAACCTTAAAAAAATAGATTATAAATTATCACCCTGCTGCAACCCCATACCCGGCGATGATGTTTTCGGATTTATTACCATAAACGACGGCATAAAAATACACCGGGTAAATTGTCCGAATGCCATTGAGTTAATGAGCAACTATGCATATCGTATAGTTAAGGCAAGGTGGACAAACCAGGAGGCCATTTCATTCCTGGCCGGTCTGAAGGTTAACGGAATAGATGAAGTAGGCATTGTAAACAAAATAACCCAGATAATTTCCTCAGAGCTCAATGTAAACATGCGAAGCATCAGTTTCGACACCAATGATGGCATTTTTGAAGGAAACATCATGGTTTTCGTGCAAGATACCCACCACCTTACCGAGCTTATTTCCAAGCTTAAAAAAGTAGAAGGCGTATTATCCGTTACCCGTGTCGACGGAAAGTAAAAATACCCCTCCCCTGTTTCCCCGTTTTTTCTTATTTTTATTGTTTCCCCAATGACCGAAACAAAAGACATAAACGGAAGGGTCAGGAAGATTTTTACGGAATATCTGGAGAGGAACGGACACCGGAAAACCCCTGAGCGCTTTGCCATACTCGACGAAATTTACTCGCACGGCGGGCACTTTGACATAGAAGGATTATACCTTCACATGAAAAACAAAAAATACCGGGTATCCCGGGCTACTTTATACAACACCATTGAACTGCTTCAGGACTGCAATCTCGTTACCCGCCACCAGTTTGGTAAGAATATTGCCCAGTTCGAAAGGAGTTTTGAGTTCCGGCAACACGATCACCTGCTGTGCGAAGATTGCGGGAAAGTGTTCGAGTTTTGCGATCCCCGGCTCGAACAAATTCAAAAAATGGCCGGCGACATTCTCGACTTTACCATATCACGACATTCCCTGAACCTTTACGGAAGGTGCAGAAAACTGCAGAAAAACAAAAATTGCGAAAACTATAAAACCAAGTAAATGGAATTCACCTACACCAACGAACAATCCGATCAAATTCAGATTTATAAACTATCCGGCCAGCTCATCGACCGGGCACAGGCCGAAAGCTTCCTGAAAACAGTGGAGGAATCCATTGCACAGGGAAATAACCGCATTGTGCTTGATTTGATGGATCTGAAGTATGTAAACAGTTCCGGTTTAAATGTGCTTATTAATATTTTAACCAAATGCCGCACCAAAGGCGGAGAAGCCGTGATTTCCGGAGTTTCAAAAAAAGTGAGCGAACTATTGGTAATTACCAAATTAAATACCGTTTTTACCGTTGCAGAAAACCGGGAAGACGCGCTGGAAAAAATTAAAAAATCATGATCGACATGAAAGCGGATGTATTATTAGGACTACAGTGGGGTGATGAAGGCAAGGGGAAAATAGTGGATGTATTAACACCCGGCTACGATATTGTGTGCCGTTTTCAGGGCGGACCGAATGCCGGCCATACCCTCGAATTCAATGGCATTAAACATGTTTTGCACATCATTCCCTCCGGCATATTTCATGAAAACTGTCTGAATCTGGTGGGAAACGGAGTTGTTATTGACCCGGTAATTTTCTTAAAAGAAACAGCTGCCCTCGAAAAGATGGGGGTAAATATCCGGAAGCAATTGCTTCTTTCGCGGAGAGCCCATTTGATTTTACCCACTCACCGTCTTCTCGATAAAGCTTCTGAAGCCGCCAAAGGAAAAGAAAAAATAGGATCTACCCTTAAGGGAATCGGTCCGGCCTATATGGATAAAACAGGAAGAAACGGCTTGCGGGTAGGCGACATAACTTCAGGAATTTTCCATGAAAAATATAATGCCCTGGTAGAAAAACACAAAACCCTCCTGGCTTCTCTGAATTTTGAATATGTTCCAGGTCCGGAAGAAAAAGAATTTTTCGACGCCATAGAGGCTTTGAAACAATTGACTCATGTAGACGGAGAGTATTTTATCAACGAGGCTCTCAGGTCCGGAAAAAAAATTCTTTCCGAAGGTGCTCAGGGCTCACTCCTCGATATTGATTTCGGCACCTACCCTTTTGTAACTTCCTCCAATACCATCACGGCAGGAGCCTGTACCGGATTGGGTCTGCCGCCCTCGGGTATAGGACGCGTTTTTGGCATTTTCAAGGCCTATTGTACACGCGTTGGCAGCGGCCCCTTCCCTACCGAATTATTGGATGAAACCGGAGAACAGATCCGGAAAAACGGAAATGAATTTGGCTCTACCACCGGACGACCCCGCCGTTGCGGATGGCTCGATCTGCCCGCTCTGAAATATGCCATCATGATTAACGGAACTACCGAATTATTCATGATGAAAGCCGATGTGCTGGATTCCTTTGAAGAAATAAAAATTTGCACACGATACAAAATCAACGGGAAAGAAACGGCCCATTTGCCTTTCGACCCCGTGAATCAAAAAATTGAACCCGTTTATCAAACCTTTAAGGGCTGGAATTGCTCCCTGGAAAAAGTAAGGTCGAAAGACGAAGTGCCCGGAGCACTCCGCGATTACATTTCATTTATTGAAAATGAAACAGGAATCCCGGTATCCATTGTATCTACAGGTCCCGACCGAACCCAGACCATTTTTATGGATCGGGTTACGGCCTGATGGTTGATCCGGAATCAGCATGCCTAAAAATTTCAATGCATTGAAAAACTTATCCGGGCAGGGGCTTATTCTTTTTCTCTTGGTTTTGGGGAGTGGCTCAGAATTGCTGGCTCAAAAAAAACAAAAAATAGAATTTTCAGCCCAGAGCATTCAACTCTCAAAACACATTGGAAAAAGCGCCAAACGCCTGATCGGAAATGTTGTATTAAAACATCAATCCGTAATCATGTATTGCGACAGTGCCTGGCTGTTCGACGATAATACCCTGGAGGCTTACCGCAACATCAGGATTCTTCAGGGCGATTCACTGAGTCTGAACGGAGATTTTCTGAAATATAACGGCAATACCCGTAAAGCCGAAATTTCAAAAAATATTACCATGACCGACCGGGAGATGGTACTGACCACCGACAACCTCGTTTATGATATGGGAACAAAAACGGGGGTTTATTTAGGTGGGGGAACCATAAAAACATCCGAACATACCCTTACTTCTGCCCAGGGTTATTATTATGCAGGAAAAAGAGAATTTGCCTTTAAGAAAAATGTGGTTCTCACCAATCCCGAGTACACCGTAAAATGCGACACCCTCAGGTATAATACCTCCACAAAAATCGCCTGGTTTCACGGCCCCACCCATATCATCTCTGAGGAAAACCGCATTTATTGCGAAAACGGATTTTACGACACCCATAAAAATCAATCCCGGTTCAGCCGGAATGCAAAACTCATTTCAGGATCTCAGGAGTTGAGCGGAGATTCGCTGTTTTACGACCGCAATCTCGATTATGGAAAAGCCATGGGAAAGGTGCAGGTAACCGACAGTGCCGAAAACATCATTATCAGAGGCAGGCTTGCCGAATACAAGGGTGAGAACCGTAAATCAATGATAACCGGAGAGCCCTATATGATCCAAATCTTTGAGGGTGATTCTATTTTTCTCGGGGCCGACACCCTCTACTCCTACTACGGAATAAAAAAAGAAGGCAGCGAAACCCTTATTGATGAAGAGGCCCGTTTCCTGAAGGCCGGTCCGGAAGTAATCCTTTTCAAATACGATTTGCAGGGAAAATGCGACTCGCTGTTATATTCATTTGCCGACAGCACCATCCGATTATTCGGAAAGCCGGTTTTATGGACCGGGAAACAACAGCTTACCGCACAAACCATGGAGATAAAAACATCGAAAGGGGAAATCATGGAAATGCTGCTTGAGAAAACCGCTTTTATCGTTTCTGAGGAAGACAGCGGAAAATACAACCAGATAAGAGGGAAAGTAATGACCGGCTATTTCTCAAAAAACGAATTGCGAAAAATAAGGGTCGAGGGAAACGGGCAAACTTTGTATTTCATCAAAGAAGAAAAACAGATTTCCGGAATCAACAAAACCGATTGCAGCCATATGCTGATACAGATTGCAGACAATGAAATCAGCGCCATAAACTTTTATGGGAAGCCTGAAGGAACCGTTGTCCCCCCGGACACAAAAGATCCGACCGGATGGAAACTAAAAGATTTCATCTGGCGAGGGGGCGAACGGCCTGCCGGTTCTCATGCCATAACCCAAAGAAAGAAAAACCTATGAGATTTTTAATTCAGATTCTCATTTCATCGCTTGCCATTCTGGTAACCGCCTACTTACTGCCCGGAGTTGAAATTCAAAACGACAGTATTTTCACCGCCATTCTGGTGGCTGCCGTGCTTGCTTTTTTCAATGCGGTGGTAAAACCCATTCTCATTTTCTTAACCATCCCTATAACTTTTCTGACCTTTGGCTTGTTTCTGCTTGTGATAAATGCCGTAATTATTCTGTGGGCGGGAAAACTGGTTTCCGGATTTCAGGTAAACGGGTTCTGGTGGGCCCTGCTATTCAGTCTGGTTCTGTCGCTGGTAACGGGAATATTTGAAGCCATAAAAAGGAGAGACGATTTCCGGAATCCTTAAGCCAATTTTTTGTAATTTGGGGAACCATGTTCAGGCTTCTTATCCCCGCATTCTTTCTCCTTATTTCCTGTAAGCCTTATCCCCGCATCAAAAACATTTCAGGGGAAACCATTGCTCTTTCCCATAGCGAAAACCCGGGTTCCGACACCTTATACAACTACCTGATAAAACCCTATCGCGACTCACTGGACCTGCAGATGAAGGAAGTGCTGGGAATTTCAGATCAGGCCATGACCAAGGGAAATCCGGAAAGTGTACTGGGAAATTTTGTAGCAGATCTGGTATTGTACCAGACCGGGAAATACCTCGAAAAAAAAGGAAAACCACCCGTGGACATGGTATTATTAAACAACGGAGGATTGAGGGCCCCCCTGCCTGCCGGTGAAATAACCCGTGAAATGGTTTTTAAGTTAATGCCCTTTGAAAACGAGTTGGTGGTATTAACAATGACCGGAGAAAAAACACGGGAAATGCTGGAGTATATTGCTGCGATTGACGGGATGCCGGTGGCAGGATTAAAAATGGGGATCAAAAACAAAAAACCTTCCGGGGTAATGATAAACGGAGAACCCCTGAATACCGGAAAAAATTACAGAATCGTTACTTCAGACTACCTGGCTGCAGGAGGCGACAAAATGAAATTCTTTAATAATCCGGTGGCCACCGACACGGTTCATATGCTGTTGCGCGATGCTATAATTTATTATATTCAGGAAAAGAACCGGGAAGGAAAAACCCTTACTGCAAAAACCGACGGGAGAATTTACCATGAGTGACCGAAGGGAGTTTTTAAAAATGGCTCTGGCCGGAAGTGCGGGTATGCTGGCACTGAATAACCGTGCCCTGGCCATGCTGGCTGCGAAGGAACTGGTAAAAATTACGATACTGCATACCAATGATGTTCACAGTCATATTCACCCCCTTCCCCTCAGCGATCCGAAATATCCCGGACAGGGAGGAGTTTCGAGAAGAGCGGCTCTGATTCAGAAAATCAGAAACGAAGAAAAAAATGTGCTGCTGCTCGATTCCGGCGACTTTTTTCAGGGAACCCCTTATTTCAATTATTTCGGAGGAGAGCTCGAATTAAAACTCATGAGCGAGATGGGGTATCATGCCACTACCCTGGGCAATCATGATTTCGATAATGGACCGGAGGGTTGGGCAAAGCATTTGTTTCATGCTCAATTCGCCAT
>ERZ869936.285-NODE-285-length-52379-cov-7.149453_pt1 | contig 52379 bp, 47 predicted proteins | sample MGYA00520876_ERZ869936 | MGnify/ENA primary metagenome ERZ869936 (study PRJEB32218, sample SAMN09650985) | biofilter metagenome | isolation source: enrty point of leading RO module | place: Saudi Arabia: Thuwal, RO plant located on Red Sea | collected 2016-02-17 ... | reverse complement strand
CCACGACGAAGCCGAGCCCCATCAGCGCAACGCCGGAGCGGATCCACGCCAATTGCGTCCGCTCGGCGGCGAAATATACCCGCGCGTCCGGCTCTGTTGCAGTGTCGACCACGTTGCACCTTCGTTCAGGAGACGCCCGCGTCGGCCGGGCGGCCAGCCCGCGGCGGCAGGTCGCCGCAACATGCAAGTCGTGAATTCGTGACACGGTCGTAGGGGCCGAGTAGGTCGAGTCGCTCAGCCTGCGGTGAACTCCTTGATTTTGCCCTTAAAACTTTGGCGGATGATGTCGGCCGAATCGGGATCGCCCCGCCACAACGTGGAGAGCATCGCCATGCCCTGTTCCCAGGTCGTATGCGGAGGCAGCGGTGGAACGTTCGGATCGGTGATTGCGTCGACGACGATCGGCCGGTCCGAGGCAAATGCCTCATCCCACACGCCGGCCACGTCATCGGGATTGTCGACGCGCACTCCCCGCAGGCCGATCATTTCCGCAAAGCCCGCGTAGCTGCAGTCCGGCAGTTGCTGGCTGGCTTCGAAGCGCGGGTCGCCTTCCATGGCTCGCATTTCCCAGGTGACCTGGCTCAGATCGTTGTTGTGCAACACGAGCACGATCAGCCGCGGATCGGCCCACTGCTTCCAGTACTTGGAGATCGTCAACAACTCGGCCATGCCGTTCATCTGCATGGCACCGTCACCGACCATTGCGATGACGGGCCGGTCGGGGTGACAAAACTTGGCGGCAATGGCATATGGAACGCCGGGCCCCATCGTGGCCAGCGTCCCCGAGAGCGAGGCCCGCATGCCACGTCGAATCTTGATGTCGCGGGCATACCAGTTCGTGCCCGACCCGGAGTCTGCGGTGAGGATGCAATTGTCCGGCAGTCGCGGCGACAGCTCCCAAAACACGCGCTGAGGATTCAGCGGATTGGCGTCGTTCATGGCCCGCGCTTCGACGACCTTCCACCACTGCTGAATGTTTTCCTTGATGCCGTCCTGCCAGTCGCGATCCGGCTTTCTATCCAACAGGGGGAGCAGGGATTCGAGCGTCTGCTTCGAGTCGCCCACCAAGTTGACTTCCATGGGATAGCGGATGCCGATCATTTTGCCATCGATGTCGATCTGCACGCCACGGGCCTGTCCGAACGGAGGCAGAAATTGTGAATAGGGGAAACTCGATCCGACCATCAGCAATGTGTCGCATCCCATCATCAGGTCGTAGCTGGGCTTGGTTCCCAAGAGGCCGATCGATCCTGTGACGAAGGGCAGGTCGTCAGGGAGGACGTCTTTGCCTAGCAGGGCCTTGGCCACGCCGGCGCCGGTCTTTTCGGCCAATTCGACGATCAGGTCAGCCGCATGCCTGGCGCCCTGGCCAACCAGGATGGCCAGCTTTTCGCCACGGTTGATCACTTCCGCAGCACGATGCAGGTCTTCGTCCGGGGGCAAGACCCGCGGCCGGGCAAATCCCACGCTGCCGGGCGTCATCTTGAATTCGTGCGGTGTTTCCTTCACCGCCTCCTGCTCCTGCACGTCGGTGGGAAAGATCAAGCAGGTCACGGTGCGCTCGATCGTGGCGATGCGCATCGCGCGATCGACAAGTGCCGGAAGCTGCTCCGGGGCCATCACGGTGTGGACGTACTCGTGGGCAACGTCCTTGAACAGCGTTTGCAGGTCCACTTCCTGCTGGTAGTGGCCTCCGAGGGCCGTGCGCGGCTGCTGTCCGACGATGGCCACGACCGGCTGGTGGTCGAGCTTGGCGTCGTAGAGCCCGTTCAGGAGGTGGATCGCCCCAGGACCGGAGGTGGCCAGACAAACGCCCGGCCTGCCGGTGAATTTGGCGTGCCCGGTGGCCATGAAGGCGGCCATTTCCTCATGGCGTGCTTGAACGAATGCGGGGCTGTTCCCCGCCCGGTTCAGCGCTCCGAGAATGCCGTTGATCCCATCGCCTGGATAACCGTAGATGCGTTCCACACCCCAATCACGCAATCGCTCGAGCAGGAAATCTGCAACGTTCTCGGCCATCGTTTGCTCCCTTCGATGTTTCCGGGCTACGCCGATCTCACTTCCACGACGCGCAGCGCCGAGAACGCAAATTCGATTCCAAACCGATATCGCGGTCCGAGAAGACCATTGCACGCTGCGCATACTGCACCGGTTGCGGCGTCCAAATATACCGGGCGGCTCGAGTTGTTGCGGGGAATCCCCGCAGAGAGGGCGTGCAACAGCCAATTTGGTCTGACAGGCGCCGGGCTTTGCAGAGGAAGGTCTCGTATCAGCCGATGAGGTGCGCACGCTCGACTATGGCCAACCGAGGCGGTTGGTGTGCAGCGAGTTCTGATCTCGCCTGCCGTTTTGTACCGCGAGCGGTCGCCGCCGATGGGCTGCTCGGGCCCGGATATCCCGGCCTGGCGGTCGTCGCCCAGGACGGCAAAGGCGTCCTTGCGGCAGCGACCGCCAGGTTGCCAGGAGATTCGGCTTTCGACCCAGACATGCGTTGGTCAATTGCGGCGAGCAGAGCGTTGCGATTGTTGCCGCCGCTGGTTGTCGGAATCGTCCTGCTGCTGTTCGAGGCTCTTCACATCCTGAACCACGAACGTACTCTCGCCATCGACCTCGCGGCGATAACCTTCGACGCGGACTCGCGAGCCCGGACGAATCGAGCGCCCTTCGGCGCGGAGATCCTCGACCGGCCCCAACAGGACGTTAATCGTCTTGCCCTGCCAGGGTTTGACCTTGGCGACCACGGCCTCGACGTTGCCTTCGCGCAGACGCACCTTCTTCAGGCCCGTCAGCCGGCCTTCGATCCGACGATTGTATTCATAGTCGGGAATCATGTAGCTGCCGTCGGGAGTGCGAATTTCCTTCCCTTTGAACATGCGGCGGCCGTTGACTTGAACGTTCTGCCCGCCGATGACGATGCGATCTCCCTTCTTGATCTCGGGGAGATAGCGTTCCACATAGCCGACGTCGCCCAGGTGGAGGGTGCGTTGCTCGCCGTCGTCGGTGCGAAGAGTGAGCCGCACGCTTCGCGGCGCGCCTTCGGCTCCCTGAATCCGCTTGAGCGACTCGATCTGCCCCTTGGCCTGCACGTCCGCTTCGTAGTCGACGTCGTCGCGGTCATCCCACGCCCAGTTGTTGTAGTCGAGGTCGTAGTCGTAGTTGTCGTAGTCGTAACCGTAGCCGTAGCCATAGTCGTCATAGTCATAGCCGTAGTCGTCGTAGTAGCCCCACGAGTCGTCCTCGTAGTCGACGCTCGAATCGTCGTCGAACCAGTCGCTCGGGTCGTACCACTCTTCTTCGTGATAGCCTTCGCCGGCTTCCCATTCGTAGGCTTCCTCCTCGGCCTCGACGAAGCCGTCTTCGTATTCATACTCCAAACCCGCGACCGGATCGTTCCGTTCCCACTCGCCTTCCCAGGGCGAATACTCCCAGTACTCCTGGCCCGCGGCTGGGGCGGCCAGAAGTGCCAGCGGAATGAGCAGCGTCCATCGTCGTAGCGCTTTCATGGTTTTCCTCCGTCTGTGTGCTCGTGTTTCGCGAAGTTAGCCGGACGCCTGCGGAAGCACTGACTCAGGCTGCCCCAGGGCGACTGGGTCCGGCTGACGTGGGCGGAAACGGCTAGAGTGCCATGCACTCCGTCACCAAAGCCGTCTTGCGCCGTCGGCGCCACGGGTCGCAAACGACATACCGGCTTCGGCATTTTCGGCGACAACTTCGGGATCTCGGCGCAAGCACGCCGACGTTTTGCCCGATCGTCGGATCGTGCTCTCGACGACCCGCGGCATCGCCGGATCCCCAATCGGGCATTGTTGTCTCAGGTTGGTCGATTGCCGCCTGAATTGGGCATACATTGACCAACATGGCGCCTGACTTAGGGCCGGAGGAACGAGCGTCAGGAGCTCTCGAGCAGCCTTCCGGGATGCGGATCGTCGAGGTATTCGCGCACGTAGAGCATCTGGATGAGGATCATCAGGGCCGCGGTGAGCGGGGCGGCCATGATGACGCCTATCGTGCCGATCACGACGCCGAGCAACACTTGCACGGAGATCGTCACCGCAGGCGGTAGCATCACCTGGTACCGCTGGATGACCGGTGTGATCAAGTAGCTCTCGACGGCCTGCAAGCCAACGTTGAACAGTAGCACATAGAAAACCGTATTTATGCCGACCTGCGTTGCGAGCAGCGCCTGTGGCACAGCGGCCAGGATCGGTCCGATGTTTGGAATAAAGGTAAGCAGCGCGGCCAGGATTCCCAGCGTGATAGAGAGCGGCACGCCCAGCAGCCAGAGACCGGTGGCGGTGAGCACCCCGACGATCGTCATCGAGAGCAAACGCCCCACAATCCAATAGCCCAGCGTGGTGCGCAGCTTCTCGACGGCGTCTTGAAAACGTCGGCGATGCCGCATCGGAAAGAGCTTGCAGAGGCCCTCGCTGTAGAGTTTTGGATCGTAGGCAAGATAGAGGCCGACGGCAACGATAATCACCACTCCGCTTACCGCCCACATGCCAGCTTCGAGGCCGTTCATCACGCTGGGAACGACTCTGCCCGTGACAACCTCGTCCACTTGAGAGCCGTTCAGATAGGGACGTGCCCAGGGATACTCTCTAAGTTGCGCAGTAACGCGTTCCGCCGAGGCCCTTAGTTGCGCCGAAAGCTCGGACACCTGTGCCGCCAATTGCGAGCCCATGTAGTAGAAGCCGACCGTGACCAATGCGAGAAGCAGCACGACGACCAGCGTGTACGCAGTTCGATAGGATAGCGGCAAGAAGCCGGACGCCCAGCGCGTGATGCCATTGAGGAGAATCCCAACCAGCACGCCGCCAAAGACGAGCAGCAACACGCCCAGCGTTGCTACCAGGAGACCGCTGATACCAAGGATAAGGGACACGGACAAGACGACGAGCAAGCAGCGCCAGGCTGCGTCGGCGGGCTGCCGCGAGAGATCGTCTCTTCGGGTTGGAGCCGAAGGTGTAGCCGGGCCAGTATGCCCGGCGTGATGCGTGACGGTGGGGGGCGGGCCGTTCATGGCTCGCGTTTCCTAATGGGCTGATGCCCCAGATAGTATGGCATCCGCAGCACCGCGAGGGCCATGACGTCAGCCCTTAGTAGACCTACTAAGTTCCCTTTTTATCGTCTTTGAGTTTTTCAGGGACCTTTTTCACGGGCTCCTCGTCAACAGCCGGATTGTCCGTGGCAATCTCAGAGGGATCAGAATCGTTGCCGGCATTGGATGACTGTTCCGCGGCGTCGACCGGCTGTTGCTCAGCACGGTCGGCGGACTGCTCCGGTGCGTGGTCGACGGGCTGTGCGTCTGCAGTGCCGCTCTCGGGTTCGACCGTGACCGGTTGTGGTTCGGGCTCGGGCGTCGGCGTCTCATCGCGGAACGAGGTCTCTTCCTCGAACTCGGTTCCGCGCGGGACGGTAGCCCCGGTCCCGGCGTCTGCGTCCATGGCTCCCTCCGGCGCGTCGGTGTCGGCACAACCAACGGCCGCCGCCATCAAGACCAGGAACGATAGGTACACGACAGATTTCATACTGGGGTCTCCTGAATGTTTGTCCGCAGGCATCGCCGGTTGGCCGGAACGGCTTGGGGCGACCGGGGGAACGTGCGATTTACTCGATCAGGCGGGTGGGTTCCTGAGACATGGCGCCTTCGGCGAGCCCCTGGCTGGTCAGCTTCGCCTTGAAGAGCACCTGTCCCGTGTCGTTCACCTTGGCCCTGAGCTGCCATTGAGCGGAGTCGCCCGCGGCCAGTTCGTCGATCGGTTCGAAGGTGACTTCCTGCCCGTTGGCGTTGGCCTTGGTGGGCCCGTCGGAGCCAACGAACTCCAGGCCTTCGGGCAAGGTGACCACGACTTGCACGTCCTGATCCTTGGCTCCCCCCTGGTTCTTCACGTTCACGTCGTAGACGATTTCCTCGCCGGTGTTGACCGGGTCGGTCTGGTCTCGGGTCGTGATCAGCAGCGCCGGAAAGGCCACGAACTCGACCTTGGCTCGATCCATGGCTTTGGCCATCTGCGAATCTTGATGCAGGTCGCACTTGTACTGTGCTTCGGCCACGGCCGGAAACGTGCCTTGCTGGTTGCCGCGCACTGTGAGGCTGACGGCAATGGTCTCTCCCGGCTTCAAGTCGCCAAGTTCGATCTCACGCGTCGTATGCTGGTCCCAATGAATCGGGCGCATCGACTGCTGCGATCCCTGGCGGTCCTTCGCCGACGACTCGCCGCCGTCCTGCTTGCCGGACTGGTCCTGATCGGACTGGTCCTGACCGGACTGGTTCTGACCGGACTGGTTCTGACCGGACTGGTTCTGACCGGACTGGTTCTGACCGGACTGGTCCTGATCGGATTGGTTTTGATCGGATTGGTTTTGATCGGATTGGTTTTGATCGGATTGGTTCTGATCGGATTGGTTCTGATTAGATTGGTTCTGCGATTGATTGCCAGACTGGCTTTGCTTTGAATTGGACGACTGGCTCTTCGATTTCTGTTCGCTGTTGCCATCCGACTTGGCATTGGCCTGCGAGTCGGAAGATTGCTGCGAGTCAGAAGATTGCGAAGACTGGCTGCGGGAAGAGGTCCTCACCGAAGCGACCTGCTGATCCGAGGGCTGCGGTTCCTGGACGCGCACCAGGTTGAGGACCTCGGCGGTGCCGAGCTTCAGGGTCGTGCCGGGCGCGACGGCCTCGCCGTTGTTGCTGACGCGAACCTTGTAGGTGGCGAGGTCACCGACTTGCACGGTGTCGGGCCCTTCGATGGCCACGGCCAGATCCGGAGCCACGACCTTGGTGGTCGTTTCGGCGGAGCGCACGGTGTCGCCGTCCTGACGCTCGGCGATGGCGCGACTGCTATACTCACCCGGTTTGTCGGCGATGATGCTGGCCACGAAGCGACGCGTTTCGCCGGCCTCGAGCCCATCGACGGTGAACTCCAGTTGCTCGGAGCCTTCGCTCGTCTTCAGGCCTTTCGACAATTCGTCTCGAATGGTGAATCTCGGCAAGCGGGCCGACCCGTCGTTCTGAACGTAGTAGGAGAACTCCAGCATCTCACAGGTGCTGGCCCGCTCAGGCGCCCGCTTGGCGATCTCCAGTTCCGCCTTAACGACGTCGGTCGTCAGGCAAACGGCCGATTCGTACGACCGGACTGCCAGGCACGTGTCCAACCGGCCCACCTTGTCGGCGGCCGCGGTGACGCGGATGGTCCGGCTCTCGCCCGGCATCAACTCGTCGATGTTCCACGATTTGGCCGACGAGCCGGCGTCGGATTCCGACTGCTGCTGGTCCTCGTTCTTTCCCTGCTGCTGGCCGGTGTCTTGCTTCTGCGGAGAGCCCTTTGACTGCGAATTCTGCTTCTTGCCCTCTTGTTGCTGGCCCTGCCGATTGGCGACCTCGCGCACGGCGTCCGAGCTTTCCTTCTCGCGCTGGTTCGATTTCGCCTGGCTTTGTTCGGATGCGTTTGACGACCGCTGAGATTGTTGATTGCCGGCTGAGCTGCTCTGGTCGTTCTGCTGCGGGCCACCTTCGATCTTTGCCGATTCGATCTTCAGGGGGCCCGTCGAGGTTTGGGCGATCTCGATGTTGCGAAGCACGAGATTGTTGGAGACGTTTTGCACCTCGACGGCGAAGTCAAACGAGTCGCCGACCCGCACGCGGTCGGGCATTTGTGCCCGCAGCCGCAGGTTGCTGTCGCCGGCCGACATTTCTGATGGGGAGCGCCGGCCCGGGCCTTGCTGCCCGAGCACCGGGTTTGCGAGGAGCAACGTGCCCAGTGCCACGACCGCGCAGGCCGCTGCGTTTCTCGGACGAGTTTCAAAATATTTCATGTTCTTCATCCTTTGTTTAAAGCACGCGACAAACGTCGGCGAGCTCGCGAGATAAGTAGTTGAGTCAAGTTTGTGTGTCGTTCACGACAAGGTGCGTTGCGTGCGGGCAGTGCGGACGGGGTAGGAGCCGACCAGCCGCGCGTGCGACCGCGCCGCCCCCAGGCGCCCAGCAGGAGCCCGACCAGTGCGGAACCTGCCAGAACGAAGGACGACGGCTCGGGAATGACCCCAACGATTTCACCCGCGGCCACCGGCAGCACGGCCTTGTAACCGCCGGTGCCGTCGACCTCGCCATCGGTGCCCTGGCCTGGGCCGTCGGCCACGGTTCTGCCGTGGATGACGATCTCGCGAAAGTTCAATGGCATCAGATCGCTAGCATCGAAACCGGCGGCAAACGTGTTGCTGTCGCCAAGGTTGTAGGTTTCATTGAACACGACCATGCCGGTCGCGGTGTTGAGCACTCCCAGCGGCACGATGACGGGGCCATAGGTCTCGGCGCCCTCGGCCAGTTCGATGAAGCCGTCGCCGTCGGTGTCGTTTGCCAGCGTGGGGGTGGTCGCGTCGGTGGGGTTGTCGCTGCCGTCAAACGTGCCATGGATGTGGAACACGTGATCCTGGTTGGGTTCCAGGTTGAAGAGATTTAAGTCCAGCTCCAACATCTGCGTGTCGGTGTCGAGGCTCATGACCGCGTTGCCCGACACATTCGACGCGTTCAACTCCGTCAGGCTCGATGTGAACATCACGGTTTCCGCCCGCGCCATGCCCGCGAGAAAGGTCAATGCTGTCGTGCTCAGAAGTAGTACCGCCGTGTTGCTTAAGCGCATTCTTGTCCCCTAACGATAAGAGTTCGTCCATTGACGCGGCCTACGTCAGGCACATACGGTGCCGCGCCGGCCCGTCTTTCGAGATATCCGCGGCAGTTTCTCAAAACGACGGACTGCTACGGAGTTCCTGGTCTTTCTCACGGGAAGAAGCGGGCCCGCGCTCAAGCCTCCGAGCAACCGCGAGGGCGATCCCAGATGGGGTGGACGAATCCAAGCTGGTGTCTGCAGCATCAGGATGACTACGCAGCGGCCCGCTGCGTCTGGTGAGTACCCTTGCGCATTGCCATGACGGTGTCCGCGGGACGGAGGTTACTTGCTCGACGGTCGGCGAGCGAGCCCGCTCGAATGGCGGTGAGGTCCTTGCGTGCGTGCGCGTCGGCATATCATTTGCTACGTTCTGCACTCGCGTTTGCCGCTGTGCTGGCGGTCTTCACGGCCGCCCCGTCAGCCGCCGCAGCGCAGGTGTACGGCTATGCTACGAAAACGATGGCGTCCGTTTGTGGGACGATAGCCCGTACTACACTCGAGCTATTGGAACGACGACGACTGGGGCGGGTACTACGACGGCTACTACTGACGTCGTGCTCACTCGCCGTCGGCAAGTCGCACCGCGATCCAGACCATCCACCGACCCACAGGAGTGCTTCCGCAATGCATACCACAACGCCGATCCGACTATTCGTGCTGCCTCTCGCTCTGCTGATCGCTCCGCCGGCGCTCGGCCAGCAATCGAGCCGGTCGCGGCCCGGCGACGATTCAACCGACGCGCGCCAGCGTGATGCGCGCGATCGCAGCCAATCACGATCCAGCCGTGACCGTCGGAACGAACAATCCTCGCAGTCCCAACGGATTCGCAACGCCGACGCGGCCATTTTCGCCGCCGGATATCTGGCGGGCTACGCTGATGGCTTGGAAGATTTTATTGTCGTCAGGCGGCAACAAGACCAGCGTGCCCAACGCGATTCGCGCGACGGCAGCATGGACCGCCAGCAACTGCGAGACACACTCCGCCGGCGCGCTCGCCAGGAGCTTTCCGGTCGTGGCAGGCGTCCATCAAATCGGTCGCGTCAGCAACGCGTCTCGGGAGAGATTCTCGCCACAAAGCAGGTCCAACTGAAAAATGACGAGAAACGGCACCTGATCCTGCTAATCGAGAATCGGGACGGACGCCGCCGCGTCGTCGATGCCGGGCCCATCCAAAAACTCAGCGACCTGTCGCTCGCGCGCGGCGATCAGATCTCTGCCACGGGAGCGATATTAGCAACGCAGGATAGAGTCCCTGTCGTGGTCGCCCGCAGGATCGAGTCCAACGGTAACCGCATCACGATCGACGGGGCTGGCAGCGACAGCCATAGCGGCTCGTGACGGCGACGACATAGGTTCAGTTGAAATGCGCCCTTCGATCCCGCCGCCTCCGCCTCGTTGTGTCTATTGCGGTGCAACGATCGGAGGCCGACGGGATCGATGTCGTTCACAAAGGAGATTTCCAGTGAGACGTCCACGGCCTCTGGGAACTGCCCTCTTCGCGTCGACGTGCCTGGTTTTGTCGTTGCATGCTGGGGCCCACGCACGCTACCCGTATCCATTCACGGGCTACTATAGCTACGATCCGCTGGCGCGCGACAACTACGACTTTCATCGCGGCGCCGACACGGTCTTTCTGAGTCGAACTGCCCGCCGACCACATCGTGGCCGCCGGCGCCTTTTCGAGAGTTACTACAGCGACTCGGCGACCTACGGCCGCATTCCCTACGAAAGGTTTCAGGATCCCTACGATCCGAGCAGCCCATCATTCTACGATGCAGAGTATTACGGCTATCCTTAGTTGTCCGTGGCAGTTCGACCTCGAGTCGGTATTGCTGTCAGGCTATGGCGCGAGAAATGCTCAAGCGTGGCGCAAGAAGTTTGAGCCACGAAGGGAGCCGCGATGATTCGACGTCACGCCAACGGAAAGTTTGCCAACGGTTCGAAGTCGCCGTCCCCCGCTGAGATCCAGCGGCGAGCTGCCGAGGTCCGCAGCACGTGGTCGCCGCAGAAACATGCGCGGCGTGCTGGGGAGGCCGTCACGATTCAGGTGATCATGGCCTCCATGCTTAGTGCGGACGGTCGTCGCTAGGCGGGACCAACGGTGCATTTCTCGAGGAGGCAGGCAATGAAACAAGCCACATTGATGCTGTGCGCTATCGCGGGGGTGGCGAGTTGGGGGCGCGCGGCAGAACTGGCCCATACCACGTTCCAGCCCGAACCGATCCGCATCGCGATTTCGGATCTTCCAAAGCCGTTCGCCACGCAAAGCGCCGATAATCACCCGCGGGTCGTTCCACCGCCTGAGGGAGCATCGCTTGCGCTGCCGGCGGGCTTTCGCGTGAGCGTGTTTGCCGAGGTGCCAAGCGCCCGCTGGCTGGCGCTGACGCCCTCGGGCGACGTGCTTTGTGCCGCCTCGCGAGAGAACAAGGTTGTGTTGCTTAAGACGGCCGCCGATCCGACTCGCGCCGGGGGCGAGCAACTGTTTCTCGACGAAGCGCAGGGAGCGAACCTGCCCTTCGGCATGGCGTTCGCCGGGGGGTATTTTTATCTCGGCAACACGGATGCCGTCCTGCGTTATCCGTATCAGAAAGGCGAGGACTCATCAGGCGAGACCTTTCAGCTCGGCGATCCCGAGCAGATCACGAGCCTGCCCGGACAGGGATACAATCAGCACTGGACGCGCAACGTGGTAGTATCGCCCGACGGCCAGAAGCTCTATGTGTCGGTGGGCTCGAAAACCAACGCCAGCGTTGAGCCGCTGCCGCGGGCGTCGGTACTGCGGATGAATCTAGATGGTTCCCAGCGGAAGGTCTTTGCCTCGGGATTGCGCAACCCGGTAGGACTCGACTTCCATCCGCAAACCAAGGCTCTGTACGCAACGGTCAACGAGCGCGATGGATTGGGCGACAACCTCGTGCCCGATTACCTGGCCAGACTGCAGGAGGGTGAGTTCTACGGCTGGCCCTATGCGTACCTGACGCCCGAGCGCCTGGATCCGCGCTTGAACGTCGCCGAAGCCCCTCGCCGCAGGGAGCTGGCCGCCAAGACCGAGACGCCGGAGGTTCTCTTTCAGTCTCACTCGGCGGCGCTGGGGCTGGCGTTCTACGATGGCGACGCATTTCCAGAGCACTATCGCGACGGCGCGTTCGTGGCGTTTCGAGGTTCCTGGAATCGCGACCGCGGCACAGGCTACAAGATTGTCTTCGTCCCATTCGAACGCAACGGTCGACCGCGCGGCTATTACGAGGACTTCGTCAAAGGGTTTCTCGAGAAGCCATCGGTTCCCACGACATGGGGCCGCCCGGTCGGCGTGCTGGCAATGCCCGACGGCAGCCTGCTGTTCACCGAAGAGGCCAACGGTCGCGTCTACCGCGTCAGCTTCGATCAAAGCGGCTAAGGACTCCGCCGGCTCTCTTCCGTCGATGGAAGCTCGGACAGCTCGCCATCCTGCCTTCCGCTCTCCTTGCGCCAGGCGAGATACTCGGCAGCAAAGTCTGGCCTGCCCAGGATGCGCGCCAGATCCTCTGCCAACATGCGAAACTGTGACTCATACTTGTCGGCCAGCATCGCGTCTCCGTCGGCATGGTTCGCGGCAGCCGGCAATCGCTCGCGCCAGCGCAGAGAGTTGATGACTTTGCTTCGCACGAAGTCGAAAACATCGACTCCCGTCGGCGAAGCGATGCCTACGGACAACGACAACGACTCCTCCCCAGCGCGGGTCAGGTGCCAGTAGCCTGCGGGAACGTAAAGCCAGTCGCCGGCGCTCAGCAAGCAGCGCATCAGCGGCATGATCTCCTTTTCATAGTGCATGTCTTCAGGCAGGTTCTCGATGACGGGCCAGGGGTTCACCGTATTCTTGCGGAGACTCCATTCCTTCGAGCCGACCGTCTGCAGCACGAACACATCTTCCGCATCGTAGTGCCACCCCAAGCCGGAGGCGCCTGCCGCCGTGGCATACAGGTGGACATCGACGGGCGCCGCGAACTCCTCGCGGAACGAGGCGGCCAACTGCCGGAGCCCCGGGTGGTGGTTGTGCGCCTGGCGAACGCCTACGGTGTAGCCTTCGGCCAATAGCTCGCGTGCTTCTCCACAGGTCGTCGGTACCCGCGGACTGCGTTCGCCGCGCGTGTTCCCGACGAAGACGTCGGTGCCGCGCCCGCGCAGTAGCTGCCCCATGACGTGCCACGAGCCGAGATCGAGCAGGTTATTGCAGCCTCCCGACAAAGCGAAAGGCAGCTTGAACAGGTAATCGTCGACAAACGATTGCGGGGAGATCGATTTCCCTAGCATCTCTTCGAGAATCGTGGGCATGGCAATCGTCTTTCTCGAATCGCGATGGATCGCTACAGGCGTGGGGCGCGCTAAATGCACGAACAGCCCGGGGGCGATGGCGTCAGCCGTGGTCAGCCTGGCCAGGCGAAGTGGTCGATCCCGTAGATCATGGCTCCGCCAAAGTAACCTGTGACGCCGAGGGCGATCACGCCGGCCAACAGTCCCAGGCGGAACGTCCAGCGCGCGGCGTCGCTCTGCTTGCGGTAGGCCACTTCGGCGATGCCCACCAACACAAGCATGCCGAGTGCGGTGCCCGTGCCCCACCAGCGATGCGTTTCGAGCATCCAGTTGGGATCGTCGAAACGAAATCCGGCCAGACACCAGCCGCCAATGGCGACCCCGGCGGCGCTCAATCCGGCCACCCAGACGGAAACCCGCGTCGCGGCCGCAAAGAGCGCTCGTCCGGTGACCAGGAACAGCAGCTCGCTCACGAATGCCACGACCGCGGCGCCCACGGGGAGGTCGCTCCCCGGCGGATGAAAGTTGCCCACCCAGTAGAGAAACTTTTTGAGCCCCGTGGCGTCGCGATAGTCCGGCGGTCGCGGCGGAGAATGCATGCCGAGCACCAACGTATCGCCTTCGTCCGACGTGCCCGCGCCAGTTTCCTCGCCCGACGATGAGGTATCACCGTCTTGTTCGGCCGTCGAAGGGTGCTTGTCCGCCGCTTCGTCGTCCTGCTGAGCGTCGGCTGGCTCGACGACGACCTCGCCGACCATTCCGGCCCGTTCATGTGGAATGCAGAAATACCGATAGGTTCCCGGCACCTGGAACGTATGTGTGAACGTATCACCCGCTTCCATTTTTTCCGAGTTGAACTCGTCGGCGCCCTCGGGCAGCGCGACGTTGTCGGGATTCTTGGCCAGCTTGCGCACTGCTGTAACGGTGTGGGCGATCGTGGACGGCTCGTTCTTCCATAGTACCGTCTCGCCCGCCTGAATGGTTACCTTGTCCGGCTGGTAGTGGAGCTGGTCGGTCATCTCCACCACGGCTGCTGGCTGTGACGCGTCGTCTTCGCGCTGCGAGGATGCTTGTTCGGCGAACGCTGTCTGCGCGCCCAGCCCTGCGAGAAGCAGCGCACTAGCGAAGTGGATGACGATCGGGCGAACCATGACATGTTCTCCGTCTTGTGAGCCGTTGCGAATCGTGTGAAAGAGTTCGGCGACCGCCAGTCAATTCGGAGCAAATCCGAAGCCATGACCGCGAGACGCGTCATGGGCCCGTTGTCGCACTTGCCGCAGGGCAATCTAGTGCCTTAGAGACCGACTTGGTCAAACGCCGATCGCCTTGGTCGATTTGCGGTCCCAGCCGGGTCCAGGGGCGATCAACTTCAGGACGGCGGCACTTGGTTGTGGACGTTAGCAGCGCGGTCGTTCAAGTAGGTCAGCGGCGAGGGAGACCATGGCGAAGTGCTCTCGGAGCCCCGGCGCCGGGGGCCGTCGGCTTCGGTAGATGACGGTAGCCGCGCATTGACGGCTGCCGAAATGCGAGCTGTCCAACCGGGAGCCAACTCTCGACCGATTGCCGCCAGCCGCGCGGGCAACGGGAAGACCAGGTGCCGCCGGCGTGCCAGCGAGGCCGCTAGAATGCGCCTCGCTGCACTCGAGGCCCCCACCGTCAAACCGGGAAGCGAGGCGCCGATGCTGAACCAGGCGTACTCCTGCCGATGTTGCCCGCGGAACCAGGCATTCCGTGGACTTCCGGTACGCATCAATCCGGGACACACGGTGGTCACCGTGATGCCCTGCTGATCCAGTTCAGCAGCCAGTCCCTCGGAAAGGCCGACCAGGGCGAACTTGCTCGTCGTGTAGGGCAACAGGTGCGGCACGCCGATCTTGCCACCGATCGAAGCGATATTGACGATCCGTCCGCGCCTTCTCCGCAGCGCCGGATGTGCCGCGAGAATCATGTTCAGCGGCCCCCACACGTGCGTCTCGATGGCCTCGCGGTAATCCTCGGTACCCATCGATTGCCATGGGCCGACCTGAATCACACCCGCGCAGTTGATCAAGATGTCCAGCGTTCCAAATTGCTCGACGGCGGCGCTGACAAACCGCTCGGACTCAGATCGATCGGTGACGTCGCACGTGGCGGCGAGAACCATGGCGCCCGGATACTCGCGCAAAAGAAGCTCGCGGGCTTCCGCTACTTCCTGGGGGTCGCGAGCACAGATGGCGACGCGTGCCCCATGCGCAACCGCACAGCGGGCCAGCGCCAGACCGAGCCCCCGGCTTCCGCCTGTAACGACCACGGACATTCCAGCGAGCTTGGACAGCCGACGCCACTGAGCAACCTTCGCACCTGCCACGGCGCCGCCTGCCAGCGCGAGCAAGATAAGCGACTTTTTCATCGTGCTGCTTTCTCCGCGATCACGTCGACGTGCCTACTCCAAGTGCAAGTGGCGTGCCTGCACGTCCGCGTTAGTGACTGGGGTATCCCAGGCCGCGACGCGGGGATTTCGGCAAGACCGCTCTTGGACACCTGTCGAGGTAAGTGGCAGTCTGGTCTCGTCGCAACCAATCTGAGTCCCTTGCTGCCGGGCCTCGCCTCATGCTGTGGTTCTCGGCTTGGGGATTTCGCGACAACACTCGCAGGAAAAGGAGCGGCTGCTCAGCACCGCGAGCGAGATGATCGAAGCCGCTGGAAGTTCGGCACGCAGATTGCCTCCAGACAGACGGAATGATACGAGCTGTTTTTTGCGCATTGCACGAAAAAAGAGGAGACGCCATGAATCGCCTTGTTCTTGCTTCAACGGCAGGCCTGGATGTGCTGGCAACCCTGGCATCCGTTGCCTGCCGCCCGTCAGCCAGCTACGAGCTTTCAGAAACCTGGTCGCTGCTGTGGGTAGCACTTCCGAGTTCGATGGTTCTGGCGGCGACCATCGCGAAACGAATGACGACGTTTCTCGATGACGATGTCGCAGAGTAGTTGGGCAATCGAGGCGATTCGGCGTCTGGTGGCGGCTTTGCGCCGCGGTTTGCATTCCGCGAGAAAGGAGAGGCACAAAATGGATGAGATTTCGAGACTGAGAATGAGCCTTCACGCTGCGCGCGAGCAACACAACCAGGCAATCGCCGATCGGAATGCGGCTTGGCTCGCGCTGGCTCGTATCGCGACGGCCGAGCGGCTGGCCGCCGGCGACTTGCGGCGCATGGCCCGCCGGGCCTGCCCGGGAGATCCCTGGAACACGCAAATCGAGTTCGAGACGACGTGAGCCTGCCCGGTGGTCTTGCTTTCCAAGCAGCACGTGAGCGCGCTCAAACCATCTCGCCCCACCGCAGCTCTGACGGCACCCTATTCTTTCGACTTGGGGGGCGTCTTTTTCTCCGCAGGATCGGGCTTCTTGGGCTCAACGCGCGGCGTCTCTTTGCGCGGTTCGTCGGTCTGTGGATCTGGCATAACATGCTCGCTTTGCGGTTGGACTAGTCGATCGGGCAGGTTCGGCGGTCGCAGTGGCGCTGCAGGATCGCTGCCCTCGGCCCCCAGCTCACCCGTGCCGCGCTCGGGTTCTGTTCGGGCCTCTTTTGGCGGAGTGGTTGCCGGGTTTCCGAACTCGTCAGGGCCGGAACGAGGCCTAACATCGCTGGCGTTTTCTGGTTTGCGATCCATCTTCATAGCAAACTTGAGACGGTTGCTCTCACCTACGTGCGCGGTCCTTGAGGCTGCCCGTCCGTCACCGGCACGGAGCCTGTTTCGGCGAAGGCCTTGAAGCGGTGAAGGTCGTCTTTGACCTGCTGTGCCGCGGCCCGGCCGAAGAACCACGCCAGGGCCGCCCCCGCGCGACCGCCGGGCGGATCGTAGTTGAATTGAATCCGCACTTCGGTTCCACGATCGGCCGGGGCCGGGTTAAGCCTTACGCTGCCGGCACTGTCGACCTCGGAGCCGGGAAGCGATCGCCACGAAATCATTTCGTTCTCCCGCTCATGGATGATCTCGGCGTCCCATTCCACTCGACGGTCGAGCGGGCCCATCGCGATCCAATGGCTGCGCGTGTCGCCATCGACGCGTACGCTTTCCAGATGCTTCAGGAACCGCGGCAGGTTTTCCAGGTCGCGCCACAGGCGGTAAACCTCCGCTGGCGGGCGTTGCACGGTCGTGTTGACGCGCACCCGCACGCCGTTGCGAACCGCCGTGTCGGCCCCTTCGCCTCGGTGGCAGGTGTCGATTCCCAGTGCCTGGTAGACCGGGCAATAGCCGCCGTAGCCGCGATACATAAGCGCGCCGCCCAGTAGCGCCGCTCCCAGACCGGCGAAGCCCCCTCGCAGGACCCCGTAGGCCGCTAATCCAGCTCCGCCCAGCAGCATCCAGTGGCGCTCTTTGTCGGCAACGTTGCGGTTCGCCGCGGGCGCGTCGGCCCAAGGAAGCTCGTTTTCGGCCCATCGGTCAATGGAAGTCGTGGCCATGAAATACTCCTAGCGGGGTCGAGAAACTCAGGGGGTCATGAGCACCTTGATGCAGCCGTCTGTCTTGTCGCGAAACCTGCGGTAGGCCGAAGGTGCATCGGCTAATTGCACGCGGTCGGTGATGACGAACGAGGGATCGATCGCACCCGATTCGATTTCCTTGAGCAGCGGCTCCATGTACCGCTGCATGTGGGTCTGGCCCATGCGGAATGTCAGCCCTTTGTTCATGGCCGCGCCGAAGGGCACTTTGTCGAGAACGCCGAAGTAGACGCCCGGTACCGAAATCGTTCCTCCCTTGCGGCAGCACATGATCGCCTCGCGCAGCACGTGCGGGCGGTCCGTGCCGAGGTACACGGCGGACTTCGCCTTGTCGAGCACGGCGTCGATGCTGCCGGTTCCGTGCGCTTCGGTCCCCACCGCGTCGATGCAGCGGTCCGGACCGCGGCCGGCCGTAATGTCCATCAAGCAGCCGTAGACGTCCTGCTTGGAGAAATCGATCACTTCGGCCTGGCCGTGGTCGTGAGCCATCTTCAGCCGCTCGGGCACGCGGTCGATTGCCAGGACGCGCTCGGCGCCGAGCATCCAGGCGCTTTTGATCGCGAACTGCCCCACCGGGCCGCATCCCCAAACCGCAACGGTATCTCCCGGCTCGATGCCGCAGTTGTCGGCCGCCATGTATCCGGTGGGAAAAATGTCGGAGAGAAACAAGACCTGCTCGTCGCTCAGGCTTTCGGGCACTTTGATCGGGCCCACGTCGGCGAACGGCACGCGCACGTATTCGGCCTGGCCGCCGGCGAACCCGCCCAACAGGTGCGAGTAGCCGAACAGGCCGGCTGGCGAATGCCCCATCAGCTTGCGGGCCATCTCGGCGTGGGGATTCGAGTTGTCGCAGAGCGAGTAGAGTTGTTTGTGGCAGAAGAAGCAGCCGCCGCAGGCCAGGTTGAACGGAACGACGACCCGATCGCCGACGCTTAGTTTCCCGTTGCCACCGCCCACCTCGACGACCTCGCCCATGAACTCGTGGCCGAGAATGTCGCCTTTCTCCATGGTCGGTACCATGCCGTCGTAGATGTGCAGGTCCGATCCGCAGATGGCCGTCGCCGTCACCTTCACGATCGCATCGCGCGGCTCGAGTATCTTCGGATCGGGAACCTCGCGGACCTGTACGTCGCTAGAGCCATACCAACAGAGCGCATTCACTTGTGTACCCTGCTCTTCCGTTTTGCCGCAAGTGATCGCGGCGCTCGATCTGCGGAGCTTTGTCTGCGGAGCTTGTCTGCTTGTTCGTCAGGTTGCGCCGACGCGGCAGCACCTTCAACCGCGGGGCAGCGTGCAAATGCCGCGCCGACTGGCGCTCGTAGATGGCCTGCGGTCGCAACGGCCTCGGGCTCGCAGACTCTCTTGCCGCGAAGCAAAATGACGAATGCCCGCCGCAAAAAAACAGGGATGGTTGCGCGCTGCTCAAAGTGGTTTCCAGGGTGACGGGCTGATTGAGGAGGAAGCAGTGGATACCGCCGGCTGCGGTCGTTGTCAGAGCTGTCTGCTGAACAGCGCGGCCATTCGATCTCCCCATCGCTGATGCCAAGAGCGAGACTTCCAATCTGCCAGGGTTACCTGTTCGGAAACATGCCAATCCGTTTCCATCAGCTCGCGATGATGGCGGGCGAACGCTTCGTCGCGGACCAGGACGACCGTTTCGTCGTTGCGATACAGGGAACGATAGTCGAAGTTCGTCGAGCCGATCATGGTCCACAGCTCGTCCGCGACCAGGCACTTGCAGTGGAGAATCTCCGTCTGGTATTCCGCGATGCGAACGCCGGATTCCAGCAACGGCCCCCAACCGTGCCGGCTTGCCCTGCGAACGATCTTCCAATCGATTTTTTCGCTGGGCAGCAGAACCTCGACTGCGACGCCGCGGCGGGCAGCCCTGGCCAGAGCGGCGACGATGCCGGGATCGGGAACGAAAAACGCCTGCTCGATCTGGATGCTCCGCTGCGCCCCTTGAATCAGCATCAGCAATGCGAGCCGCGCCCAGGTGGTGCGCTCGTGGGGCCCGCTGCCGACCAGCCCGGCCGTTTGCTCACCGGCGGGCGACAGTCGCGGAAAGTAGCGCTCTCCCTGCAGCACGTCGCCGGACGACTTCAGCCAGTTTTCATAAACACGGCCTGCATGTCGCCGACGAGCGGCCCTTCGATGCGATAGTGGTTGTCTCGGCGGCAATGCTTCGCGCAGTCGCCGCTCCACTGGTCGGCAAACCCAATCCCGCCGGTGAAACCAACCCGCCCATCGACAACCAACTCACGGCGGTGAGTGCGATGATTCAGGCGATGCAATCCGCCGAATCGCGGACGATGGTAGAAGTGGACCTCGACCCCGGACTGCTTCATGAGGCGCAGCGACTCACGGTCCATGGTCAGCGATCCGGCCCAATCGACGATGACGTGGACGCCGATGCCCTGCCGCGCTTTATCGGCCAGCAGATTCGCAAATTCGTAGCCGATTCGGCCGGACCAATAGACGTAGTTTTCGAACGTGATGGAAGACTGCGCGCCCCGCACGGCAGCGAACATGGCCGGAAAGGCCTCTTCGCCATTCTTGAGAAGCGCGATGCGGTTGCTGGCGCTAAATTTCATTCGCACCAGCCCGCTCAGCGATCGAACGAACTGAGCGTCGCCGAGTGCCGCCACCCGCTGGATGCGATAGTCGACGTTCCGCTGACGTGCCGAGAGAATTGCCACAAGCATCGCCGCGCCGGCCACGACGACCGCTACCACGCCGGTCAGCAGCAGATTGTCCATAAGAACTGGCGACGAAACCCTCTCTGTCGTGAGTCACTCGGCTCCTTGCGTCAGGCACCGAAGGTCTTCGTGACCTCGCGGATGACCCGCGCGGCAAGCTGCGCTATTGCTTGGATGCCAGGGTGGCGAACGCGGGGCTGTCCACCAGTTCCCAGTCGCCACCCTGGTTCCAGGGACCGGTGGCATCCTCGCCCAGTTCGCCCTCGCCGGTGGAATCGTTGTAGTACTTGTTGACGTACTCCTCGTCGGGCGGAAGCTCGCCGATCTCGAACGGTCCCTTGCCCATGGTTTCCAGTGCCGCCTGGAACGCCTTCATGTGCGTGATCTCGCGAGTCATCAGGAACGTGAGCGCTTCTTTCGTACCGGGATCGTCGGTGAAGTCGATCAAGCGTTCGTAGGTGATCTTAGCCCGTGCCTCGGCGGCGATATTGCTGCGCAAATCGACCTCCAACTGGCCGGACACCTTCAGGTAGTCGGCCGTCCAGGGGTTGCCCTGCGAGTTGAACAGGCTCACGCCGCCCCCGCCGACCACGGCGATCAGCGGGTCGGCCTCGGCCTTGCTGCACTGCCCCTGCTTGAGCGGCTTGAGGTGCATGCGCGCCAGGCTGCCGATGACTTCGAGGTGGCTCAGCTCCTCGGTGCCGATGTCCATCAGCATGTCTTTGCGCTTGGGGTCATCGCAGTTCAGCCCCTGCACGGAGTACTGCATGGCGGCCGCCAGCTCGCCGTTGGCACCTCCGAATTGCTCGAGCAGCATCTGCCCGAAGCGGACATCCGGCTCGCCCACGTTGACGGTGTACATCAGCCTCTTTACATGGTGGTACATGCTCTCTCCTCGTATGGGGTCCAGTGCTGCCGCGAACGGGACGCGTGCGATGCGGGGCGGCTACACACGATCTTTCAGACCGCTGCTGCCCGCCATTTCGGCGCAATGGGCACAGCAGAAAATCTGCTCGTCGTGCTCGACGCCGTGGCCGATAATCCGGCATCCACACCCGCTGCACTCCGGCGCCAAAGCATGGATCGCGCATTCGAACGAATCGAACGTGTGCCGCTTGCCGGCCATCTCGATCGTGAACGATTTGTCGTAGTCGTTGCCGCAAACCTCGCACTTCGTCATTTCGAACCTCCAGCGTGTTGCTACGCCCCGCGCACCCGCAGCACCAAGCGTCCACATGGTGCCCCGGGCGGCGGGGTACGCGGATCAGGATTGCGCTGCCTGGGTGTTGACCATCGCCTCGGCGATGTCGGTCAGGATCACGTCGGCGTTGGACTCCTCATCCAGCGTATGCTGCAAGAGCTTCGCGATCTCGGCGCGGCCCAGCCGACGTGCGAAGGTGCGCGCGCAGCCGTAGCCGGCGATCTCATAGTGTTCGACCCGCTGCGCGGCCGCGATCAGGGCGGCATCCTTGACGTCGGGCTCGCCCTCGAGACCGATAATCTCTTCACCTTCAGAAATGAGGCCCTGCATCGCCTCGCACGTCTCTTTCTCGGGCGTCTGCCCCAACAGCTCGAAGGCCTGCTCGAGCCGGATCTTTTGTTGCTCGGTCTCCTTCAGGTGGGACTCGAATGCTGTCTTGAGTTCTTGGTTGTGGGCCGCCTTCGCCATCTTGGGAAGCGCTTTTATCAATTGGAGTTCCGCGCTGTAAAGATCGCGAAGTTGCAAGGTCAGCACATTTTCCAGATTCTCCAACGCCAATCCGTTGCCGGTCATTTTTGAAATCCAGGACGTCATGGTAGGACTCTCCGCTTAAAAGTGTTCTGTGGACACGAGGGAGTCGGCATTGTCGGCTGCTATGGGGGACACAACGTTGCAAACGCCGCGCCCATTTGTCCCAAATGCCAGGACTGCTTCGAAGGGAAGGGACCGATTGCTGGCAGCTCGTTTGGTCTGGCATCGGCCTGGGCGCTGCGTCCACTTGCATGGATGCGTTCTCGGTTGCGTCCGGAGGCGACAAATGTGCCCGGCAATCCGTGGCCGATCGTGCCTTGAACGATCAAGATGCGCTCTGAGAAATCAACTCGGTTCGCTGCGCGCCACCGGCAGTCGATCTGTTGCGCGTCGCTGATCCAGCGGCCATGCCTCGCCGCGCGGGCGACGTTTCGCGCGGATTCCCGACAGGGTACGCACTTGCGCCGGTGGGCCGCCGTGCCTGGTGTTGCGCCGCGATAGATCGGAATACGAATTGCAGTTGCCGAGCCGAACAGCCTCGGCCGATTTCTATCGACACGCAGTCGAGACGGCCGGGGCTGCCAACCATATTTGACGAGGAGCCATCTCCCATGCGTCTTAGACGATTGATGAGTCTACCCGCCGCCGCACTCTGCGTCGCGTTGATTGCCCTACCCGCGTGGGCACAGAGCGACCAGCAGCAAGACGACGACAGCCAACAGCAGCAACGTGAGCAAGAACGAGAAAACGAGGCCAGCGACGAAGATGATGACGAAGATCGCGACGACGATCTTGACGATGATCGTGACGACCGCGACGACGAGCAGCAGCGCCGCCAGAGCGAAGAGCAACAGCAGCAGAACCGCCAGCGCCGCGAGGACGAGCAGTCGCGGCAGCGCGAGGATGCCCCGGCCGGGCTCGGCGTTTTCATCGGGGATGCGCGCAACGGCGGCGTCGTAGTCGAACGCGTCGTGTCGGGCAGCCCGGCCGACCAGGCCGGCATTCGCGAGGGGGACCGCATCTTGCGGGTCAACGGCATGTCGGTCAACTCCACCCAGGACCTCAGCAGGACGATCGCCCGGCAAGATCCGGGCAGCCGGATCGACTTAGACGTAGTTCGCAACGGTAACCGACGCACCTTGCAGGCGCAGCTCGCTAGCCGACGTCAAGCGCTACCGCAGCAGGCACGCTGGGAGCAACCGGACGAACGCTGGATGACTCGAGATGGCGACCGCCGCTGGGATGACCAAAGATACTCCGACGACCGGCGATACTCCGACGATCGACGGTACTCAGATGACCGGCGTTACGCCAACGACGGCCGTCGAGAACAGTACCGCGAATATCGCGACGACGGTGACCAGCGGCTGTCGCGGCTGGAGAATTTGGTCGAGCGACTCGGACAGCGCATCGATCGCTTGCAAGCGCGGCTCGACGGCCGCGGTGGAGCGACCGAGTACCGCACGCGCTCGCGAGAATACGACGGCTATCGCGGTGGTCGCTACCAGGACGACCGTCGGTAAGTACAGCCAGCACTTTCCGCCCCGGCCCGCACCGCGGGCCGGGAGATGCCGCCACAATCCGACTGCGGACCGCGGTCGGATTGTGGTATTTATCATCGAACAGAAGGGGCGGCACACCGTGCGCGGCGATACGTCGGTCGCGACTCTGCGAAACGGCCCCACTTGTTTCCTTTCATGCCTTCGTCGAGCGAAATGAACCAGCCAGCGATAAACCGTGTGGCTCTTGCGCGCCTCCGATGGCTGATACCACCACTCTGGGCTGGTCGATCTGCCGATTCTCAGGGAGGATCCCCCGTGTTTTATTCGAAAACCTCTGGGACCGCTTGTACGCGCGAGACCTCATCGTGTCGCAGGAAACGGGAAATTCACGACGCCTTCGCGTCCTGCTCGTCGACGACCTGCCGGCCGATACGAAGGTAATGGCCAAGTTGCTCGAGATGCACGGCTGCTGCGTACGCACCTGCAACGATCCATTCCAATGTGTGGAACTCGCCCGGCAGTTTGAGCCCCACCTGGTCCTGCTCGATATCATGATGCCCGGCAAGAGTGGCACAGAAGTCGCCAAAGATCTGCTCGCCACCGACTTACCACCATTCCTGCTTGTTGCCAGAACCGGGCTTTCGGATGCAAGCACCAAAGCGAAGTGCGCCGAGGCGGGTTTTAATCTCGTGGTCATCAAACCGCAAAGTTCCTCGGCCATCGCCGATCTGGTGCGTGTCGCCAAGCGATTCGCCTTTGCGGGCCAGTGAGATTGATTGGCTGCCCAGCAGAGCAGGCTGTTGCCCGGTTTAGAGTTCGAAACGAGCTAGCGATGCCTGGCAGGAGTAGTATAGCCAAGTCCAGAACGACGAGCTGACACAGGCTCGGTTTAAGGTCGTCTTTGAGGCTGGGTGGAAAGCCGGCAAACATCGATCCTAAAATCGAGCTGCGGACGAAAAGACGATGGCGATTGCCTCAGCTTCGGCTGGCTCGATGCCCGGGCGCTTTGCTGGTGGTCACGCCGGCAAAGTGAGAGAGCGATGGCGACGGCATTGGTCAGCTAGTTCGTCGAATACGCGGTTTGCAATCCTCGCCGCTCACTTTCGTGCTCTAGAAACCAGCGGTAGGTAGCCCGCAGCCCTTCGGCGAGGCTCGTCGATGGTCGCCATCCGAGCGCGGTGATGCGGCTGACGTCGAGCAGTTTTCGCGGGGTGCCGTCTGCTTTGGCGGCATCGAATCGGATCGCTCCTCGGAAGCCGACGACATCCGCGATTTGTTCGGCAAGATGGCGGATCGTGATTTCCTGACCGGTGCCCACATTGATGATTTCGGTCTCGGCGTAGTGCTGCATCAGAAACACGGCTGCGTCGGCGAGGTCGTCGACGAAAAGCAATTCTCGCAGGGGTGTGCCCGTGCCCCAGACAACAACTTCGTCGGCTTTGGCTCTGACGGCTTCGTGAAACCGCCCCATGAGGGCCGGCACAACGTGCGCGTACTCGGGATGAAAGTTGTCTCCAGGCCCGTAGAGGTTCGTCGGCATCAGCGCAATCGCATCGAAGTCATGTTGTTGAGCATAGGCTTGGCAGAGATGGATTCCCGCGATCTTGGCGACGGCGTAGGACTGATTCGTAGGCTCGAGCGGTCCCGATAGCAGGGACTCTTCGCGAAGCGGCTGCGGAGCGTGCTTGGGATAAATGCACGACGAACCGAGGAACTGCAGCTTGCGCACGCGGTGGCGATAGGCCGCGTCGATAACGTTCAGTTCGATCTGTAGATTTTTGCGGAGGAAGTCGGCCGGAAACGTCTCGTTCGCCAGAATGCCGCCTACCTTCGCAGCGGCGAGAAAGACGAAGTCTGGCCGAGTCTCCTCAAAGAACGCATCGACGGCGCGAGTATCCGTCAGATCGAGTCTTGTGCGATCGCGCACAATGAGGTTCTCATAGCCCAGCACGCGCAACCGCCGTACGATCGCCGAGCCGACCAAACCGCGATGCCCGGCGACGTAGATTCTGTCGCGCTGGCTCATCGTGCTATCATTCATGGCACACATCCACAAGGTATCCGGCTTCGAGTTGCATCTGGTCGCGTTCGGCCAGGCGAAGATCGGCCTCGGTCATTTCGCGCACCAGCTCGTCGAATGAAATCTTCGGCTTCCAACCCAGGCAGCGTGCGGCTTTCGTCGGGTCGCCCAGCAGCGTGTCGACTTCCGCCGGACGGAAGTAGCGCGGATCGACGGCCACTACGCATTTGCCCGTCTCCACATCGTATGCTTTTTCGTCGACGCCCGAGTTTTCCCAGCGAAGCTCCATCCCGAGAATCGCCGCGCTGCGTTGGACGAACTCGCGCACGGAATGCTGTTGGCCGGTGGCAATCACGTAGTCCTCAGGTTCATCCTGCTGGAGCATCAGCCACTGCATCTCGACATAGTCGCGGGCATGTCCCCAATCGCGTAGCGCATCGAGATTGCCCAGGTACAAGCAGTCCTGCAATCCCAGTCGAATACGAGCCAATGAGCGCGTGATCTTTCGCGTGACGAACGTCTCTCCGCGGACGGGTGACTCGTGATTGAACAGGACGCCGTTGCAGGCGAACATGCCGTACGCCTCGCGGTAGGTCACAGCGATCCAGTAGCCGTAAAGCTTCGCAGCCGCGTACGGCGAGCGAGGATAGAACGGCGTAGTCTCGCGCTGGGGCACTTCGCATACGCGGCCGAACAGTTCGGATGTCGATGCCTGGTAAAATCGCGTCTTGCGCTCAAGTCGCAGGATGCGGATGGCCTCGAGCACGCGCAACACACCAATGCCGTTGCAGTCGGCCGTATATTCCGGTGTCTCAAACGACACGGCCACGTGACTCTGCGCTCCGAGGTTGTAGATCTCGTCGGGCTGCACTTCCTGAATGACCCGAATGACGTTGGTCGAATCGGTCAGGTCGCCATAGTGCAGGACAAAGCGCCGGCCCGCTACGTGTGGATCTTGGTACAGATGCTCGATGCGGTCCGTATTGAAGCAAGAGCTGCGGCGCTTAATGCCGTGGACCTCATAGCCCTTGTCGAGCAGGAGCTCCGCCAGGTAGGCACCGTCTTGTCCCGTGACACCGATGATCAGAGCGCGCTTCATGTCACTCGTTGCTCCAGTTGCTTGTCATAAGGTAAAGAGCGGACTCGCTTGCGAGTGAGTTCGACTACGAGTTTCGCAAGAAACTTGGTGTTGGTGACGAGATACCGCTTCCACAAACGGCGAGGCTCTTGGCCTAAGCGGTACAGCCATTCGAGGCCGGAGCGCTGCATCCAGACGGGCGCGGCGGGCTTCGTGCCAGCGTGAAAATCGAAAGCTGCGCCGACGCAGATCTGCACGGGGCGGATCGTATCGGCGTGGGCCGCGGCAAAAATATCCTGCTTGGGGCATCCAAGGCCGATGAACATCAAGCTCGCGCCGCTCGCGTTGATGCGCTCAATCAGCGCTTCGTCTTCGTCCGCGGTGAGCGGACGAAACGGGGGCGATTCGGCCCTGGCGATGCGCATCGCGGGAAATGCGTTCTGCAGGCTCCCGACGAGCCGAGCGAGTGTCGATGGCGTGCCTCCGTACAGATAGATGGAAAGGTTCTCGGCGGCGGCCCGCTGGCAAAGGTTCCACATCAGGTCCGCACCGCGGACGTTGCTTTTCAGCCGCGCGTCGTGCAGCCAGTTCAGGGCCCAGCGAACCGGCTGGCCGTCGGGCACGATCATCGCAAAGCGATTAACCCACCCGGCCAGCTCTGCAGTGGTGGCCGCTTCGATCAGAGCATGCACGGAGAACGCCGAAACGATGGCCGGCTCGCCCTGGTGGGCGGAAGCGAGGATCGCGTCGCAGGCTTCACTGCATGTGACCGCGCTGATCTCGACGCCGAATAGGTCGCGCTTCACGGGCCAGTGGGGTCTGCAGGCAGAGGCTGTCGACATGAGCATGCTCCAATAGCTACGCAGTGTGGCCGGCAAAGGCAGGTCGGGAATCGCTGTGCCGGTCCGCCTCGGCACGTCCGTCAGCATCGACGGGCTTTTCGATCACATAAGTCAGATTCACGTGGTCTGCAGAAAGCTTGCCGAGCGACAGCAGATTCAGCGTGCGGATGCCCGATCGCGCTACCAGGGAAGGTAGCCCCGGCCGGGCAACAGCGTAGTTCCAGCCGACCTCCTCGCGAATGATCATCCCGCGGGAATCCGCCCACCGTCGAATGCCTTCGCGGCACACGAGCGGCTCGTATACCGTGGGGAACGGATCGTAACCTGGCTTGCCGGCGTTCTTGTACCCGGAGATGTGCCGCTTGTACTGCACGTGCGCCCAGAACGGCGTGACACGCGACAGCATGCCGTAGACGGACTGCGGATCAGGAATCCGGAGGATCAGGATGCCACCGGGAGCAAGCCAGCGATGCAGGTTGTCAAGCACTCGCTCGACTTCCGTCACGTGCTCGAGAACGAACGAGTTGTAAACGACGTCAAACTGGCCTGCTTCGAGCGACACGGTTCGCAGGTCGCCGTGAACCGACCGATGCAAGTCGCCGTGCTCTTGATTGCGAGCTGCAAGCGCGTCTTGGTTCAAATCAACGCCCGTCAGGTGATAGCGGATGCCGGGCAAATTCAGTTGCCACGAGTTTCCGCAGCCAGCTTCGAGGATCGCAATCTCCTGGCGCTCGGCCGCCACTGCCCGGATATGACGCACTAACATTCGCGCTTCAGCTTTGGGCCCGTCGCAAAGACGCAGGAACTTGCCTTGACCGGCGGAGCGAGAAGTCGAGTCCGATGTCGAGCGGTGTGCCCGTGGATCCTCCTGGGACCTCTCACGATTTCGCGAGATCGCATCTTCATAGATGTCGAACAGCCGCCGGTAGTAGTCGTTTTCGTTGTATTCCCGCAGGGCTTTCTCGCGTCCGGCGGCACCCATTTCCTGGCAAAGCTCCGGCCGATCCCATAGCGCCCGGATGTGGCTTGTGAGTTCATCGACGTTGCCGGTTTCAAACAGTCGGCCGGTCGCGCCATCGTCGACGAACTCCGGCAGCCCTCCCACGCGTGACGCCACAACCGGCAACGAGCGACTCATGGCCTCGGACACGACGAGTGGGCAACCCTCGAACCACCGGCTCGGCACGACGAGAAAGCGGGCCCGGTCGTAGAATGTGCCCATGTCGTCGAAGTTGACGCGCCCCAAGAAGGTCACATTCGGCGGAGCGGCGGCGCGCAGTTTGTCCAGCATCGGCCCGTCGCCGGCCAGCCGCACCGGCACGTCGGGCAGTCTTGCAGCGGCCTCTAACAGCACCTCGATTCCTTTCTCGGGCGCCATGCGTCCCGAGAAGGCGACATAGTCCCCGGCGTCGCGGTCGACGACGTGTCGTGGAGCGTCGACCATGTTCGGCAGTGCCACGACCTGGTCCTCGTCGTAACCTTCCTCGAGCAACCTTCGCCGGGCGAACTCGCTAAGAACGATGTGCGTCGTGACGTCGTCGCGAAACAGTCGCAGTTTTCGTGCCGCGGCGCTACGCATCGCATAGGCAATGCTTTCGGCGCGGTTCTGGCGGCAGTTCTGCACCGCGCACCAGTACTCGCGCCCGCCGCGGCACTTTTCGCAGATGCGGCCCTGGTATAAGTGATTCACATTTGGGCACGTGAGCATGTAGTTGTGACTGGTCATCACGACGGGCACGCCCGCCTGCCGGCATGCTACGAGCACCGATGGCGAAATGAGCGGGTAGAGGTTGTGTACGTGTACGATGTCCGGCCGGTCGGCCGCGAGGATTCGCGCCATTTCACGCCGGGCGCTCCAGTTGTAGATGCCGGACGCAAAGGCTCTTAGTTTGCCCCGAAAGTTGCTGTCGAGCCCTTTACTCGTGCGCATGAGCAGGCTCGTCGAGTGTCCGCGCCGCTTCATGAGAGCATCGATCAAGGCAACGACGGTCGCCTCGCCGCCGCAGTTAGAGCGATAGTCGTTGTAGACTTGGAGCAACTTCACGTGGTGGCCTCCATAGGTGTGTTTTGCTGCCCGACTTCGCGGCCGTGCCGGAAGTGCAGCGCCTCGAAATACCGTGTCTGCGGGAACAGCCGCGGGGCGAGCAGTGCCAGCGTCCGGCGGGCATACCCTTCCGCCCTCCAGAGCCGCACGCGCTGTCCCAACATTTCGGCAGGGTTCCGCGTAAGCCAGCTCCAGGCAAGTTGCGGGGTGACAATTGCCAGGGCATGTCCGAGACGGGCGGCGCACAAAGTGACCAGCACGGCGGCGCCGCGATGTTCGTAATCCAACCCTGCAAAGGCACTGCACCCCTGTATAGCGTCCCAGCGAAAGTACTCGGTCGTCAGCCGGTTGGGCGCCACGCGATGCCGCACGATTGCCAGCGGCGTGTAACACAACTCGATGCCGGCCGAGCGTGCACGCAGAAAGAAGTCGCTATCGGACCCGCCCGAACGGAAGGAAGTATCGAACGCGCCCAATTCATCGAAGACGCGGCGCGCGACCAGGGCATTGTTGGTGCCGGGCAGCCGACTGGGATCATAGGGGCAAGTCTTCTCGTAGTACTTGATCTCGCGCAGCGATGTCCTGCGGACAAACTGGTTCAGCCGGCCGAGTACTTCCTCGGGCAAATCGAGATGCATCGCCCCGCCCACGATCTGTGCACCGGTCTCGTCCGCGGCTCGATACAATTCGAGAAGCCAGTTGGCGTCGGCGACCTCATCATCGTCGAAGAAGGCAAACCAGTCTCCAGCGGCATGACGGAGTCCGCAGTTTCGCGCCGGAGCGGGTCCGGGGTCATCTTCGTAGCAGTAGCGCACCGTCACGCTTGAGCGACGGCCGGCTTCCTCAACGATCTCGCGCGTCGAGTCGTTCGACGCATTGTCGATCACGACGAGTTCGTACTCGAACTGGCCGCAGGTCTCTTGAGAAAGCAAACTATCTAGCGCATCGGACAGCATTGCACAGCGGCTGTACGTCGGGAGAATGATGCTGATCAGCGGTTTGTGCATAGTGGTACTCTCCTTGCCAATCAGGTCGCCTCAGGCTGCAAGCTCTTGTTCGCTGTAGGCTAGTTGCTCGACCGTGTCGCCGTCGACAAACAGCCGATGCCACACCTCAAGAACCAATAGCCGCCAGATCGTCTTGTGATGGTCGGCCTCGGCGTGCTCGTGCTTTTCCAATAGGTGACTAATGCGGTCCGGCTCAAACAGACGACGATCACAACAGCGCTCGGAAAGCAGCACCCCACGGACATAGTCTTTCAGGGCGCCCCGAAACAACTCGGCAAGCGGCGTGGGAAAACCCAGTTTGCGTCGATACACGATGTGCCTGGGCAGGTACGGTTCGACTGCCTTCTTCAGCAAGTACTTGTCCTCGCCCGACCGAAGGCGGTATTTGACTGGCAGTCGTCCCGCAAACTCCAGGAAGCGATGATCGAGGAACGGCACTCGCAATTCGATCGAAGCGGCCATACTCATGCGGTCGGCCTTGATCAATAGGTCGTCAACAAGCCACGACTTGACATCGAGATATTGCATCCGCCGCTGGATGTTCGAGCCGGCTGTGGTCTCGTAGTAGGACTCCACGAGTTTCTCGACCCCCGCGCCATCGGTCTCGCTGCGGAGCCGGTCGCTGTAAAGTTCGCGCACTTCACTCATCTCGCAGAGGGCGACGCCCAGGTACCGACGCTCGAGGGCCAACTGACTGAGCGTGACAAGCTTTCGCCACTTCGGTCCGCAGCGCGCTAGCAGAGCGTCAAGTCCACAGCGGATCGGTTGCGGAACGTTGCGATAGCGTTCCAGCCAGGACATGTAGCGGTAGACTGGATAGCCCCCAAAGACTTCGTCGGAACCCTCACCTGAAAGGGCGACATCCACTTCCTGCTTGGCCATCTCGGCGACCGCGTGGAGGGCGATGCCCGCAGCCTCTTGCACCGGCTCGTCCATGTGCCACACGTAGCGCGGAATCGCACTCCGAAAGCTCTCGGGCGTCACCCGACATTCATGGTGCTCTGTCTTGAACGTCGCGGCGACTTCTCGGGCGTAGTGCCCCTCGTCATACTCAGCACCAAAGTCCCAGTTCACCGCGAACGTCTTGATTTGGGAAACGCCCTGGCGCCGCATGGCAGCCACGACTGCGCTGGAGTCAACGCCGCCGCTCAGGAAAACGCCGAGCGGCACATCGCTCCGCAATTGCAGTCGCACAGCGTCGGTCAAGAGCGATTGCGTCTCGTTTACGTAAGCTGCTTCGCCGGCATCGGGCTCGCTGGTGAATTCGAGGTCCCAGTAAGTGCGCTTCAGAACAGAGCCGCCGCGCACTTCCAGGAACTGCCCGGGCGGCAGGCGGCAGATGCCGTCGAAAAAAGTTTCCTCACCAGGGCAGTAGCCAACGCCCATGTAGCCGTCGAGAAGGCGATAGTTCGCCGCTGCTGCGACCTCTGGGAGTCTCAAGAGACTCTTGATTTCTGAGGCGAAGGCAATACCGTCAGGAGTGTGGGCGTAGTACAGCGGTTTGACGCCCAACCGGTCGCGCACCAGGGTGAGCGTTCGCGTGGCCCGATGCCATACGGCGAATGCATACATGCCGTTGAAGCGCTGCAACGCAGTCGGGCCCCAACGGCGGAACGCCGCCAGCACGACTTCGGTGTCAGAAGTGGTATGAAAGCGGCAACCAGCGGCTGCCAGCTCTCGCTTCAGCTCGAGGTAGTTGTAGACTTCGCCGTTGTAGCTGATCATCCACTGCTCGTCGTCCGACTGCATCGGTTGGAGCGAGCGCTGGTCGACGTCGATGATCGAAAGTCGCCGGTGGCCCATGCCGAAATCGGCGTCGGTTTCGAGGCCCTGACCATCGGGACCACGATAGGCCACCGCATCACACATCGCCCGGATCTCGGCCGCTTCGGCGGGCCGCCCAGAACGGAATCGATAGACGCCTGCAATGCCGCACATGATCAGGTAGCACCTCTTGCAGTACGCGGCGGGGTAAGCACCTGCTGGAGCCGCGACGCATAAACCGGCTTCACTGCGGTGACACGGTCTTGTGCGGGCGACACACCCGCAGTGCGGCGGAACGCCGCATGTGCAAGACCCCACATGATCACGAAGGACACAAAGTTGGTCGGCGTCAGGAATGCCGATTCCAGCAATGCATTGAGGGCTCGGCAGAGCAGCAGCACGAAGAACACGCCGACGGCCGCGTCTCCGGTCGATCGATAGCTGCGGGCCGTCGCGACAATGCCTACTCCGATTGCGGCCGAGAACAACAGCGCGCCCACGAGACCCAGGTCGAGCATCGTGTCCAGGTATGCCGAATGCCCGTCGGTGACGGTCCATTCGAGTGACTGCGAGAAGTCGCCGATCCTTTCCGGGCTCCAGTACGTTCGATAGCCATGCCCCAGCACCGGTCGGTCGATCACGTGCGGCACCAACTCGCTCCAGAAAGGCAGGCGTCCGGAGAGGGATTGTGACTCCTCTTGTCGGCCCAGCAAGGCGAGGTTCGTTGCCTGTTGGTCGACATCCCCACCGAGCAGCGTTCCGACAAACGCCAGGGTGCAAATCACGGCGAGGAGCCCGACTGCGGCGAACACGCGCCTCTCCCATGTCGCTCCGAACCAGCCGTATACAAGCAGCGCTGCCAGAAGTGCCGCGCAGACGGAGCGCGACTTTGTCAAGAGCAAGAGCGCCGCGGCGACAAGGCAGATTCCCCATAGGATGGCTCCGCCGCGCCGCGCTCGGGTGGCAAGGTACCCGGCCGCCAGCGCCATGGCGGCACAGTAGGGCGCTTGGACGTTAGGATGCAGATTTCCGGCAAAGCGGTATTCCGGCGTCCACGGTCGAAACGTACCCAGCTCCAACTCGGTGCGGACGCTGTTGGCCACGAGCAGCGACGTCACAGCCAGCACGATTACCCATAGTTCGTGGAGCGAAAACTGACGGGCCAGACCGAAGGCCCCGAGCGCGCATAGCAAGAGAACGACAACATGCCGTATCGTGACCGGCAAGTCGACGGACCAGGCAATGCTGAGGGTGCACCACGCCACGTAGCCCACCAGCAGCCAAGCCAGTGGCGAACGCAGCTCGAGCCTATTGCCTTCCAGGCGAACGAGTAGCCAGATGCCAAACACCCCCAGCGCAGGAATCGCGATCCGCCGCGCGGGGTCTCCGTCGGCCGCGCGAGTCACCATCTCGTCGCCCGTTAGCCGAAACGCTTCAAGGCTCGATACCGCAGTATTCCGGTGCTCCATGCAGTAGAAGGCCGGTACTAGCACCACGACCGCCAGCCAGACGATCGCGGTGCTTCGTCTGGAGGAGGTCTCGATTGTGGGATTGATCGAGTGCATGCGTCACAAGGGATTGATGCCGACGGTAAACTCAACGAGACAGGCACGCAGCGTGGCGTGCCGCGCAAGCGTGCCCACGAATCTTCCGCCGAGATCGCCAAGAGCTGCCCCAAGCACGCCGAGTGCTGGTAGCAGACTTAGCACAAGGACCAGAGTGACCACCAGCGTGACCGCGTCAGCTAACAGGTTCGCGTCCGGCCGGTCGATGGCCCACAGACCAATGCCCGCGGTGAGTCCGAGACTCTGTACGAACATGCTCATCGAAAGCACGCCGGTTGTAGTCCCATAGCCGACGTAGGCGTCGCCGAACGCAAGCACAAGCAGAAAGTCTCCGGTCGCCAGCACGGTGACGGCGAACGTGCCAATCACAGCGGCATAGACGATTTCCGCGGTTCGCAAGACCTTGCGGAGCTTCGTGACGCCTCCCTGAGCGAATGCCACGCTCGCCCGGGGAATAAGGAACGTTGACAGACCCGTCATGAACATACTGGCCACGCCGACGATGCTCATGCACGCCGCCAACACGCCGGCCTCGGCACTGCCCCGCAGTGTCATAACGAGCCAGGGCGTGATGTACAACGCAGTGAAGCTGAGGACGTGACTCGCCAGCGCCCAGCGGGCGAAACCCCAGTTGCGCCACCAATCGCGGATGACGACCGGGCGGACAATGCAGAACCGCCGCCATTCGACAAGGAACCATCCGCAGCAGGCCACGGCGCAGGCAGCTCCCAGAACGGCGTACGCGATGCCAACCGTGAGCCGCCCCGATAGTGCCAGCGCGAGCAGCCCGCCGATCTGGACGGTGGCGACCACGACGTCGATCGCAATGGCCGTCGAAATTCGGAGATGGGCGATGCTCATTCGCCGGATGAACTCGCGAAGTTGCAGAATCGGTAATACTGCAAGGAGCACCCAAACGGCGGACGCAAGTGTCGAAGAGCTGCCGCTGAGAGCCAGACATCCGAGCAAACCAACGAGCACAAGCGTGGCAACGATCGACAGTCCGAAAGAGTGGACCAGCGCGCTACCAGCGAAGAGCTCCCTGCGCTCGGGGCGGCACTGCTGGCAGTAGATGACGTAGGGCGCTGAAATCAAGTGTTCTTGAACGCCCCGCGCAATGTAAACAATGGTCAGCGCCAGGTAGAACACGCCGAGATCGGATTGCGAGCACGCCCGGCCGACAACTACGGCGGTCAGAAAACTTGCTCCGCTGACAATGGCCTGATCGAAGAGCGACAGAGCGCCGTTTCGCGCATCGGGATTGGAGAGAATCCGTCCCAACCTCTTCAGCCAGCGATTCCGCCGGCTGCAAGGCTGGGCCGAGTGTGTGTCGCTGGCCACGTCCGTATCGTGCCCCCGGGGAACGTCCCGAGCATCTCGCTCACTCTCGACCACGTCGCCGCCTGCGGCGGAGTGATTCATCAGCGGTCGGCTTCTGATATCGGTGCGAAGTCGCAACAATTCGTTCCTTGGGAGGGGTCGGGTATCTCTAGTACACGCCGTCGCGGCGCATGATGGCTGGAATTGTCATCGCGATCAGTTTCAGATCGTGCCAGAATGAGTACGAACTGCTGTATCGCAAGTCCATCCGCATCCAATCGTCAAAGGCCGGCTTGGGCCCCGTCTGGATCTGCCAGATGCACGTCAGGCCGGGAGTCACGTCGAGACGTCGCCGCTGCCATTGCGCGCACTCGCGGGCCTCTTTGCTACACATCGGCCGTGGGCCCACGAGCGTCATGTCGCCCCGCAGCACGTTGAACAACTGCGGCAGCTCGTCCAGGCAAGTGCGGCGAAGAAATCGACCGAAGGGCGTCACGCGCGGGTCGTTCTTGAGCTTAAAGGCCGGCCCATCCTGCTCGCTGAGCGAACGCAATTGTGCTTTCATCGCGTCGGCGTCGACGATCATCGTGCGAAACTTGTAGATGTGGAAGCGGCGACCCGCCTGGCCGTCCCGCTGTTGAGCATAGATCAGCGGCCCGCGCGAAGTGGCTTTGACGGCAAGGCCGATCAGCAGCAGCAGCGGACTTAGGACGATAAGGGCCGCGGAGGCAGAAAGAATGTCCAGTGCTCGTTTCCAAGCCGGCAACGGCCGGACGAACAAACTCTGCATCGGTGCTATGCAATCACGCGGCGGGCTCTTGCCGTTTGCGCTCGCGATCTCGCCATGCGTTCCGCTAAAGTTGTGCTTGTGCGGACTCCTGTCCGAGTCTGAAACGTCCAGTTCGTCAATGTCGTTCATGCGGTCCTGGCGTTCGCCCGGGTTCGGGTAGGCAAACACCTCCACCTCGAAACGCCGCATATCGCGTGACAACAGACGGCTAACGTCGTCAGCCACCTTCCATGCCCCCGCGGGCGGCGTCTCCGGCAGGAGTATGGCAAGCCGCTGCAGGTCCAGCAGTCCGACATCATCTGTAGCACGTAGCCGGTCGCGCAATACTCTCGCAGCTTGATGCAGTTCGCCGCTTTGCCATGGTGACGGAAGAGCCAGGGTTACCAACGCAAAGCTCGAACGACTGCGGTCACTTCGCAACCGCTCGCGAGTGATCATCTTTTTCAGGTACCCGTTCGAGCAAAGATATCCCGCATCGGCAGCAGGCTCCTCGAACGGGGGCAACGTGGGTGTCGGTTGCAAACGTCGAAACATGGGCAAGGCCTCGGAAGTACGAAAAGCTAGAGCCGGGAGTCGAGCCAGCGGGGCAGGTCGGGAGAGCATCTGTTGAAGATGACGCCGAGCACACGCGCGCCGGCGAGTGCGAGGCGTTGCATGCCGCGGGTGGCCGACAGGCTTGCTGTTCGCCGTGCCTCGACAACCATCAGGAGCCAGTCGAGGATCCCGGCGATTGCCAGGCAGGCCGAAGATTCGACTGGCGGCAGATCGACAACGATGAATCCGAATTCGCCGTCAAGATCGCGAATGAGCTCCTCGATGCTGCCCCCGGAGTACGGTGGGCGACCTGTGGTTGGGCCGAGCGAAAGGCGCGAGAGATTCGGCACGGTTGTGGCGGCGATCTCTGGCTGCGCGGAGGACTGTTTGTTTGTTTCTCCCGGCGCAAGCTCGTCGTCACCAACGCGTGTCTTCACTTTCGACAGCAAGGACGAGCCGCTGAGGTCGATCAAGAGCACCGGGCGATCCGATTGCTGCGCAGCGGCCGCCGCGAGGCTAGCCGCCACGGTGCTCACGCCAGCCCCAGCGGCAGGACTCGTCACGCCGACCGTTCTGGCGGTGCCGCCGGCCGCAGGCCCCGATGTCTGAATCCAGTGAGCAAGTCCGTAGTACTGTTCGGCGACGAAGTCTTCGCCAACCACCGGCGCACGCTTCGCCGAACCTCGGATGGAAGTAATCATCCAGGCCCCTCCTAACTCTGAATCAGATCGTTTTGGGCACGCTGCGGGACGGAGAACAAAACCGGGACGCCAAGCTGCGCCTCGGTCTGCTCGGGCGACTTCAGGGACGGATCGAAATGTTCGAATCCCAGCGCTACGAGCACGGACAATAGCGTCGCCAACACCAGCGCGAGTCCGAGCGCCCGCCTGACGTTGGCCAGCGACGGCTTGCTGATATAGGAGGGGGGTTGTACGACATTGACGTTTGAAATGTGCTGTGACTCCAGCGCGGCGTTGATCCGGGCCTGCTCGCGATGACCGGAGTAGCGACGGTAGCTGTCCTCGAGCAGCTCGGCTTTTCGAGAAAGCTGGCTGAGTCGCAGCCCCTCCTCGTTGATTTCGCGAACCCTGGATTGCACGGCCTCGAATTGGTCGTGCAACAGCTTCGATTCGGCGTGGGCCGCGGCCGCGTCGGCTTCCGCGGTAGCCAGTTCGATCTGCAAGGACTGGCGCACGGCGCTGAGCTTGTGGGTCGGCTGCTTGCGACTCGGCTCCTGCGATTCCAGGATCTGCCGCATTTCCTTCACGTGTCGCCGGGCGGCAACGACGGCTGGATGCGACTCGGTGAAGCGCGAACGGAGTTCCTTTTCGATGATTTGTACCTTGTAGAACTCATTCTGCATGTCGTCCGCCGCATTGCTCGGCACGATGGATTCCTCGGCCAGCTCGCGCTCGGGAAGCTCCTGGAGGGTGCTCTTGAACTTCGCGATCCGACTTTCGGCCGAGGCCAGCTCGCGCGCATTTTCCAGGATGGCCAGTTCGATGACGCTTGCTTGCTGCTCGACGTTGGCCAGTTCCCCCTCGACCGATGCGAGTCCGCCCGCGTCCTTCGCGTCGCGAATCTCCTGGTCAACGCGCGAGAGCCGTTCGCCTAACAACTCCGACTGTTTGGCGAAGAAGTCGTGCGAACCGCTCGTGCGGTTCGCGGAAGTGTGTCGGGCGATATACGCGGTGAGAAACTCCTCAAGAATCCGCTGCGCGTGCTCGGGCGAGCGCGCCTTGCAGGTAAGGTGGACCACGCTCGACTTACGTGGGGAATCGACTTCGATCATGGCGTCCAGGCGGTCGATGGCGCGATCAGTGGCGCTAACGTCACCCGAGATCCACGTGCGCACCGCCGCCAGCGGTCCGGGAGAGCCCTCACCGCTCGCATTCTGCTTGTCGGACTTGTCGGATCCGGACAGGATATACTGCGTCCCAAGGCGTGCGACCACGTCTTCGAGCAGCACGCGGCTTCGCAGAATCTCCATCTCCGAGTTGATCTCGCTCTCGCGCGTTTCGTGCACGTTGACGACCTCGTTCATGGTCGCCGTGGGATCAAGAGCAACGCGCTCTTTGCCAAGCCGCAGGAAGATCTGAGACTCGGACCGATAGCTTCGCGGCAGCAGCAACACCGCTGAGACGAGCAGACCGAAAACCAGGAAGAAGACTACCGCCATTTTGCGGCGATGGCGGTAGAAGACGCGAAGCAGGTTTCGCAGTGGGGGCGTCGAAGGAGGGGAAGTGGCCGGCGGAGGCGACGATGGCTGGTTCGAATTGTGCGTAATCATGGCAGGCACCTCGTTTCGTCGCCCTGGCTTGCGATTCCAACCGCTCTCGCGTTTCGACGCGTCGAACTTTCGGGCGATTGTGACGTTGCGTGTGCGCGCAATCTACGGACAGCTGCCGCGCAGTGTGGATGCAGACCGGGCGCAGCTATTCAGACAACGGAGATGCGGGGCAGATGATCTAGGTGAGCGGCCGCGGCCGCTCGAGTCCGCCCGAGCGCAGCCAGGAACGCTTGATGAGCGTCCAATAGTCTGTTGCCAGCCGCCGCGTCACGTACGCGTAGGAAAGCCAGCCGTAGCCGCCATCTCCCCATTCATGTCCCCACGAATTGCGGACGAGGAGCGCTCCGCGGTCAGAGCCGAGGTGCACGTGGTCGTGGTAGCCGACAGCCACCACTGCTTGCCCGCCGACTACCGAATCGCGTTTCTTCGGAAACCAGATTTCTCCATCGTCGGCAAGCGAACGGTGCAGCGAGAAGCCGAACGTGACCGGAAAACCAGCGGCAAGAAAAGACCGCACCCGCCCCAGAACGACATCTCCGGACGCCTGACCGTCATCTAGCCGTAGATAGCGCAGCGCTCGGAAACTGCGCTGAAAAGAGTAGGCGAACGCGTCGGGGTGGCCTTCAACTGCAGCGTCGTCGTAGGGATAGTATTCCTCGGATGGGGCGCCACAGCGGCGAATCACCTTTAGCACCGTACGCAGCGCGAGTACGCACTCCCTGCGGCCTGCGGCGTATCTGCGAGCGTTATACTCAACGAACGGACGCGACAACGCGAGCTCGCGCCCCGAAGTACATCGCTCGAGCATTTCGACTAGCGCGAGGCAGGCGTGCGTACTACTCGTTGTCCGTCCCGCTTCTCGCTCGACCGGCGGACAGCGATCGCGCCAATCAATCTTCGTCGGCAGGGGCGGCTCCCCGGCAGTTGCCGACGGCAGCTTCGCTAGCAACGAGGCCGTTCGCCGGTGCCTGGGCGAGAAATCGCGGTGGTCTGCCAAGTCGGGGGTCCAACTGTAGCAGCTTTGATTCGGACCACCCGATTTTCCTGTGACGCTCCTTGGCCGGTTGCGCACAACGGGTCCTCCAATGCCGTCTCTAATGAAACCTACGGCGGATGAGACGCAAAGTCGCGACTCAGTCTAATGCCAATCAGAGATGCAATAGAGAGGAAGTGTGCGGGCAGCGTGGCGCCACGCGAGGACGGAGAACAGTGGCTAATCTCCGATACCGTCGGAGTAGCCGTTCCGATGTAGTGGGCAGTATTCCCAGAGCACGCCCTGGCCACTACCATCTCCTACGAACCGCAGGATCGGCTGCCTACGGTTCCGATTGAGTGACTTGATCACTTGCTGCAAACGCCGCTTGGGCGACTGATCCAAGCGCGGGGGCAAGGGATCGTCGATGCGCGGCGGCCATGATTCCTCCTCGAAAGCAGCGAGTATTGCCTCCTGACTCGTTGCCGGAACTCGAAACCGCTTTACCACAACAGTTCCCATGAGAAGTTCTTGACGGTCGCGATCCCAACGAGGACGGATGCAATGAGCATCGGCCGAGGAGCGTGGCTCATTCGAAATCACCGGAGATTCCTCGACCCACTGCCTGCGCCCTCCGGCCAATACCGCACTGCCGGCCGCCTGTCCCTTAGGAGTCAGCACAAAACAGCTTTGCGGGCAGAATGTTAGGCGACCCGGCTGATCGAAACTGCGTCTGGTGTCGAGCGGTGCGGTCGTCTCGAGTGCGTACTCGATGAATCCCGCTGCCACCAACCACCGCAGATCGTTATTTGACAGGTCTAAGCGTCGCAGCGTCTCCAACTCGATGGCGAAATCCCAAATATTAGCGTCCAAATTCTCAGCATATTCGGCCGATTTCACGAATTCGTCGAACGCAGCACGAAGTCTCATTGAGCAACGGAGGGTCGACTCATCAATCTCGAGAGCAACAGAATTTGCACGAGGAGAATGATCCATTCTTGGCTTACCTCCAAGACGGTTCTCATGACGAGCGCCGGGTTATCCATTCATCCATCCGGGGGGAATCATGTTTGCTGATGCAGTGGTGTGGAATTTGTCATAGGTTCAAATCAGTAGTGACGATCCACGATCGGAGCGAGCTAAATCCTAGTCGTGGGTTCGCCACCGCGTGCAATCGCCATGCCTCGAACGGCGACCGTTGGAAATCTCCTCGACCATCTGGGTGCTAATCCATTGGTTCTTGTCGAGTTGCTGCGAGCGACGTTTTCCGCAAATCGCTGTACTTCGCCCAGTTGTTCTTGTGATCTGGCAGCGCAGGCGGCGCAAGCCGGGACCACGCTGACCTGTTCGCGTCCGACCCGATTGGCGTAACACCATCCAGTTGAGTCCTCAATTTCGCCATTGCAGTGGGGGATGCGACCCCTTGTTGCATCGCAACTGCCCCTTGAGTGCCCGCCGAAATCTGGCATGTTCAACACTGTCGCCAACTTGGCGGAACAACGGAGCACTTGTTCGGTATGTCCGACTTTTTGGCTAGTCACACTCCGGGGGAGGCGGACCGGTACGCCCGAATTCTGTCGAACCTGACGCGCACTGAACCCACGAAGATCAGCACTCGACATGGTGTCTGGGGTTCGGTGGCCGTCGTTGAGAACCAGTATCCGGGCTATCGCGTCTATGAAGACCACCGATCGATCGCAGTCGTGGTCGGCGGACCGCTCTTACGCGCGCCGGCGGGCAAGGACTGTCTCGTTTCCTGCCCGAGTCGGCACACAGCCACGGTCCTGCGACACATCTTCGAGAATCCTGCTGGCGATTGGCACCACGACCTACTCGGCCCGTTCTGTTTTCTGCACATCGACAAGCCGTCGGGCCGCTTCACGGTTGTGACGGACAACCTGTCGTTCATCCCAGTGTACGAGGCGGAGTCAGCGGTCGACAAAACCCAGGTACTGTCAACCCATTCAGATGCAGCAGCTTTGGCGGCTTGTCGCAGCCGGCCACCGGATTTCGATCCTGTCTCGGTCGCAGACTTTATCCTGCACCAAAAGGTGACCTATCCGCACACTTTGTATCGCGCCGTGCGGGAACTCGCCCCGGCAACCGTGCACACAATCGCACCGGGCCAGCACACCGAGGCAATCTACTGGCGTCCCCAAGGTCGTTATCGTCCGTTTCAAAAGCTTGATGACGCGGCGGCAGCGGCCCGAGAAGCGCTTGAGGACCTACTTCAACGTGCGGCCAACGAGCATGGCCGGCTGACGTTCTTTCTGAGTGCTGGCGAGGATTCGCGAACGCTGGCGAGTATGGCGCCGAGCGACGTGGACCTGCATTGCATCACAATTGCTCCCAGCAAGAATCGGGAAGCCCGCATTGCGGAGAGGGTTGCGCGACGACTCAAAGCGAGCTGGGAATTTGTTGAGCAGCCGCCGGACAACTATCTGCACGACCTCGGGCACCGCTCGCTTCTCTCCGGATCGGGCGGTTTATCGATTCACGCCCACATGTTCGGTATCGCTCAGCACAGTTCACTGCCGGAGCAGCCCGTTGTGATCGGAGGGTTCGGCTCCGATGCGTTTCTCAAAGGGCACTTCTACAAGTTGAAAAGAGTGCTTCCCGGCCTCGGTTACGAGCGGTTTGTCGAGAATCGGGAAAACTCGGACGTCGGGCGTGCGCTGCCGATCGAAGATGATATCTATGAAGAAGTGGCTGCGCGGCGCTTGCGACACGAAGCACGGCTGCGCGAGTTCCGCGACTCGGCGGTCAATGAATGGATGGTTTGTTGGCCAATGTCACAGGACCACGAAATCGTCAACTTCTGGTCGAATCGCCGTCTTTTTTCCTCTCTCGAAGCGTTCTTTAGTCCCGCGATTCTCGATATCGCCGCATCCATTCCGCCCTCCTGGGTCATTAATCGGCGAATGTTCCAGCGGTTGGCGGGACCCGCCCTGAAGCGAACTCGCTGGATTCCGCATGGCGAAGGCCACTTTCCAGCCTTGCCCTGGTACGCGAACATGGCCCTAAAGCCGGCCGTGCGGATCGGGCGACGACTGATGCGCGGTGGGCGCCGCGGCCGCTACCCATATGCCTGGCCCAGCGCAGCATCTTGCGTAGACTCTGAGGAGTTCACCCGACTCGCGAAACGCCTTCTGGTGTCGGTGGAGGATTCCGATGCTGTACGACAGGCTGCTCGCGTCGCCCGGCTATCCTCGGCCGACGCCATGCAGCGATTTGCCGCAGTACAGCTCCTCGGATCGATGGTGGCATTGCCGCCGTCTGCCGAGTAGATGGTGCTTGTGCCTGGCTTCGGGCTTCCAGCCAACGACCCGAACCTGTCGCTCGACACGGGGAACGGCCATCTGGTCATTGGCTCGACTCGCAGCGACTTCAATCTCACGGGCTTCGGTCGGAACCTGACGGCCATGGAAGCACCGGCTCTCTTGATGAGCGGAATCGGCAGCGGCGATTTCGTCGTCAAAGCAAAGTTCTTGGATTTGCATGTAGATGAGGCCAGCGACCAGATTGGAGTTTTTGTCGGAACCTCGGTCGACAAAGTTCTACGAGGTGGTGTCTTCGAGCAAATCCCTTTTGGCGGCTACGGGACAGCTTTCAACTTCAGTCAGAATGGGACGGATGGAGCGCCGACGAATGGAGCTGTCGCAAACTTTCAACCTGGCCAAGATGGTGTGTTTGAAATCGGCAGAATCGGCGGAGCTTGGCATTTCGCCTGGCAGAATCTGTCTAACCCAGTCAACAGCGGGTCGTTCACGAGCTTTTCCGTTCCGGGACTAGATTTGGAGAACGACCTCTATGTCGGCGTTTTCAATCATGACGCACGCAATTTCACGCCGCAGAACGCGACGCTGGATTACTTTGAAGTCAGAACAGGCGTTGACGTTCCAGAACCCTCCTCCATCGTTGTGTTCGGAGTCGGTATTGTTGGATTTCTTTTCATAGCTCGGCGTCGTCTTACGGCCCAGCATTTTCTTTCGGTCGCACTTTGTTTCTGAGCGTGATCTCTTTGCCCGATCGGAATGAGGATATCCGTGAGGCGGTGGAAACCGTCTGGGACTTCATCGGCCAAGTCGAGAATGTGGACGAGCTGAAATACGAACGCAAGAAAGCGAAAGTCCATGCGGTTCTCGAAGGATATTCCGACGAAGAGATCATGGCCGAGATCAAGGTGCGCCGCGGGCAGGCATTCGGACATGCCAAGTCGATCAAACAGGCCGAGATGGAGACGCTGGTCGCCGCGAAGCAGGAGCTCGGCGACGACCGCCCCGACGGCAACTTCTTTGCCCGCTCGCTGCCAAGCGAAGCCTGGCAATCGCCATGGATGAAGGATATCAATCGCGTGGTCCTGGTGCATCGGCTGCGAGAAGTCATCGCTCAGCTCGGCTTCACCCGCTTCGAGGCCATCTCGCCGGACATCGACGGTGAGCTGGAGATGGGCGTGCGCCGCGCGTCGTTGACCCGCGATGATCCTCAGTGGTTGCCTGCCATCGAAAACCGCGGCGAGGGCATCTTCGTCGAATTCGACAAGGACGCTGTGGAGAAGTGGCTTGCTCGCGCCGATGTCGCGCAACGAGGCGAGTCGCTGGAACGCGGCCATCGCGTCTGGGCCGACGAACACAAGGCTTCGAAGCGGCACTTTGTCGGTCTACCCTACATCATGCTGCACTCGTTCTCGCACCTGATGATTACGGCCGTTTCTTTGGAGTGTGGCTATCCGGCCAGTTCGATCCGCGAACGTATCTACGCGATTCCCGATGTGGGCTATGGCGTGCTGCTATTCACGGCCACCTCCGACGCCGAGGGCACGTTGGGCGGTCTGGTGCAAGTCGGCCGACGCATTCACGAGCATGTTCGTAATGCCTTGCAGTTGGGCGAGCTGTGCTCGAACGATCCGGTGTGCGCGCAGCATGACCCGTCGAATCAACACGAGCGACGGTTCCTGCACGGCGCGGCGTGCCACGGCTGTCTGCTGATCTTGGAAACCTCGTGTGAGCACCACAATGAGTTTCTGGACCGAGCCCTGGTGGTGCCGACGGTGGATAACCTCGGCATCGAGTTCTTTGCGATGGGGCAGCAATGACCGCCGCGTTTTCGGAACTGTGTGATGCCGACCTGCACGGGTTGTCGGCTGCTTTGAAATCGCGAAGGGTCTCTGCCCCATACACCGAGCTGCAAATCGGTCGCGTGATCGCTCAGAACCTTGCCGCCGCGGTCGCTGCGTCCCTTCAAGAGCTCGCTTCGCTGGGCTTCACCGAGCAGCAGCTTGCGGCCACCCTGGACCTGTTGCACCGCGATCGTTCCGATGGCCGCAAGGTGGAGCTGCCGATCGACCTGGTGACCTCGGGTCCCGAGGCAGCCGGCATCGCCAACCGCGACACAGCCGTGGTAGTCCGCGAACTCTTCGCGCACGCCCGGAAATCCGTTCTGGTCGTTGGCTACGCGGTCTACCAGGGTGCAAGTGTCTTCGAAGCTCTGGCCCAGCGTATGGACAAGGTTCCCGATTTGGATGTCAAACTCTTTCTAAACATCGCCCGACCCGACTACGACAAAACGCCTGCCGAGATTCTCGTCTCGCGCTTTGCTCGACGATTTCGCGACACCCAATGGCCGCAGGGCAGCCGTTTGCCAGCCGTCTTCTACGACCCCCGCTCGGTGGCCGAAGACAAGCGTTCCTCGCTCCACGCCAAGTGCGTTGTGGTCGACTCCGAGCAGGTGTTTGTCTCGTCCGCCAACTTCACCGAGGCTGGCCAGCAGCGCAACATCGAGGTCGGCCTCAAGATCGACTCGCCTTGGCTCGCCGACCGGCTCATCTGGCACTTTAACCAGCTCCACCAGAACGGCCTCGCCGTTCGTGCGTTTTGACCAGCCGGAGGTTGAGAGTCCGCGACCGAAGGGCACCACATGATTGAGCTCTCCACCATTTCCGATCTGCCGAACGTGCCAGCCGTGTACGACGGAGCCTCGAGGGACCAGTTCCTGCCGCTGTGGCGAACCACCGCGAGATGTTGAACCGGGCCCCGCTGGCCCATGAAGATTGCAGGGTTGAGGGGAGCAGGGCGCGCAACGCGGGTTTCCCCTGTCAGAAGGGTCCTCTACGCTTTTCATTTGCGATGTCCAGCTTGTGGCTATGCGTGGTGCTGAGCGGGCCTAGTAACCGCCGGTTTTTTGACTCTGACGTGCCGACCAGGACGTAACCCGCGGGCGAGCGATCTAGTACGCTCCCGTTGCCTGGAAAACTGCCAAGTGGCAGAACCGTACGTTTCGGCCCTCTCAATTTTGCCTGCCCCTCACGAGTTCTTCCCGCTAACCAGGCGTACACCAGCTCGAGGAGGTTTTAACTCGAGCCCCTTTTCTATTCCGATTCTCTTTGGGTTGGGGAGCAGAGCACCGGCATAACATGACCCCTGCCCATCAATTCAATGGGCGAACCATCGCAATCCCTCAAATGATCGCGCTCCGAGCGGTGCGACGAGCACGGCCGGCGCGCCATCGCTTACTCCTCCTCTTCGAAGAACTCCGTCTCCGAAAGCACCTGACACACTGTGCGACGCACGGCCTCCAGGTGCGCGGCATCCTTGCGTTCGGCAGCAACTTCGGCGTCAAACGCCTCCCGATCGAGCACTGCCTCGATGGCCTCCCGCAGAATCTGCTGGAGTTGCTCCGGAGCGAGTGCCTCCAGTTCGAACACGTCATCGCTCCCGTGCCTCTCGACAAATTTGGCGTGATGGACACTGGACTGCTTGGCCTGCATGTTCGGCGGCAGCTGGTACGCGACGACTTGCTCGGCCGTGAGCGCAACCTTGACGGGTTGAATGGCCTCGATTTGAAAATCGTCGCGCATTGAGCGGGCAAAGCTGTGCGCGATCTCGTCGCCGTCGGGATCAAAGTCCGAGACGATCAGCAGCACGAGCTTCTCTTTACCGCTTTTCTCGAACCGATCAGCCATCGCGTAGCGGGGTGGCAGGCTGCAATACCCCCGGCCTGTCGTCAGCGGGATGCAGTATTCGGCTGCCACTGGCTGGAGAATCGATGCGACGGTATTCTTCTCACCGACGATCTCAATGTGGTTGGGCTGCGATTGCTGTAGATTCCGCCAATAGCCCTTGAGGAGGTCAGCAAGTTCCTGGCGAACGAAACTTCGGGGGTCATCGTGGACTTGCCAAAGCGACACTGGCCGGGTTTCGTCGGCAATCGCATTCCATCGGATATAGAAGGCGAGCCGCGCCCGTGTCAGTAGATCGACAAGGGATTTGTACGACCGCTGGGTGTTGTCGTAGCGCGAGTTCGGTTTGCTCGCGTGCCGAAGCGGTGGGTCATTGAGCAGGGCATAGTGAATCTGCCGATCGCTGAGCGGCCAGAACTCTCGTCGCTCTTTCAGAATGGCTCGGACGGCCTCTAGCATCGGCATTTTCGCCTGACTGATCTTCGCGCGCCGGGTTTGCCCCTGCAATGCCATCGGCTCCAAATCAACCGCGGCCTGCGTTCGCCGGTAGCACTGGAGCGCTTCGTATGCCGCTGTTTCGCTGACCTCGACCAGTTCCTCGCGGAGCTTCTCCGTGCGCGTTTTGTCCCGTTGTCGATTATGCTCTCGCAGCAGTCGCAAGTACCCGTCATTGTCGTCATCGCGTCGGATTTTGATCCGGCGACAAGGTACCATGCTCAGGCCCGCCAGTTTCGCTGCCGCGAATCGTCGATGACCGGAAACCAAGTATCCGTCGGCCGTGGCGATTAGCGGCTCGAGCAGGCCGTTTTGCTTGATGCTCTCCGCAAGGGCTCTGATCTCGTCGTCCTCAGGATCGACAGGCCGATAGAGCTTGTCGTTCTCGGGCGATGGCTTCAGGTTCCGGATCGGAACGTCGTGAATTGGGACATGATCCGATTTGGAGGTTGCAGATGGTTTTCGGAACGCGCGGCGGTTGGTCCGTCGGCCTCGCGCTTTGCTGTCTGGTACGTCGATGTCGGTCATTTCTGTGAACTTTCTCCCACGCTCCCATGCGGGCCAGAGAGGGCTACCATGGCGTTTCCGCGACTCAAAACTCACGCACGGCCGAGAGTATCGGAGCGGGGCTCGCGCCTGAGAAAATCAGATTCCTGCTTCGTCGAGTGCTTTCGCTGCCCGTGCGATTGCTTGTTGTCGCGCGGCTGGCGTGCGGATCGTCGACGTGTCGTCGCCACCTGATTGGCGTGCGAATCGTTGGATGGCCTCACGGCTGGTATAGACTTTGCCACCCAGCACGATGCTCTCTAGCCGGCGCCCATGAGCGCCGCGCGTACGCCATCGCCACAAGGTGGCAATACTCGGCCTGTCGGGGAGCAGGCTTGCTGCTTCAGCGAGAGTGAGGAGATGCTCGTTCGTCAAGTCGATCATGGTTGCCTCCGGGTAAGATGGAATGCAACCTATTCTTCGACGGCGTTGCGAAACGAACGTGCCTTAAGGGAGAGTCGAAGGCGATGGGAACAAATCGGGAACGAGATAGGAACAATGTTCCCAGCTGGACACCTATGGGCTACGCAGAGATTCTTCTCGAAGCAGGTTCATCGCCTCGGTGTATGATCGTGGCAAGCGATGCGCCGAACCCGGAAAACACTTCATAAGAAAAGGCCGCACTTCCGAGTACTGCCAGAGCCCGGGCGCTACTGAACTAGGGAATGGGAGCTCAGTCGTTCTTGACTTTGACTTGAGATTGTGGATTGTTTTGGGCTCGCGCTGGACAAGCTTTGCCATTTGCGCAACAGCAATCGGGCCATCATCGAGACCTGCTGGGGGCTCAAGATGGTCTCTAATGCATGGGGGGCCCACGTCGAAGAAGAACGGCGTGTACTCGTGCGTTAGTGGCCCAAGACCTTTTCTAGAGGGCATAGTGTTTTCATTGCTTTTCCCAGCCCCCTAGCAATTGATGTAAAAGAATGTTTTGGAAACTTCTTTCATCAGATTCTATCCGATCCGCCCCATCACTGCCATGGCCTGGGCATGATCCATCTCGGCGTAGACTTCAGTTGTCGCTGCTGACCGATGTCCTAAGATGATCCGGGCGACTTCAATGCCGTACTCGCGGCGCAAATTGGTGGCGGCATTGTGGCGCAGTTGATGTGGGTGCCAATGCGGTACAAGCTCAACCTTGTCGTCGGCGATGCCTGCGGTCGCCGCTTCCGCCAGAAGTTGCTTGTTCGCCGCCGCGATGCCATACGAAATCGCTCGACGGTAACTGTTGGCGTCGTACGCACTCCGGGCTCGCTTGCGAGGGGATTGCTTTCGGTTCGTCCCAGGGCGATTGCCGTGGTTGATGGGAACCACCCGCTTGGCGTGGCGTGCTTGGTTGCGCCAAGCTACCGAATCGGCAGGGCTGAAGAGACAGGCACCCAGGTCGGTGGTGAGATACGGCTTGAGAATCGCTTGTGCTTTTGGTCCCAAGTAGATTCGCCGTTCGTGCCGACGCCAGGCCGTCTTGTGCTCCGGGGGTGTGTAAACCCACACGTGCCCGTTCATGGTGATGTTGACAGCTCTCATCGCGATCACTTCCCCGGACCGCATGCCGGTAAGCCGCTGTAGCTCGATCATCGCAGCCACAACTGGAGACACGTGCGGGACGACGGCATCTACAAAGGCGTCGGGGACAGGCTTCACAGGCTCGGTTTCGCGCGCCCGTGTGCGCCCATATCGGAGGCCAGGGACCGCTTGCAGTGCATTGAGCACGCCGGACTCGACCAGCTGATTCTCGACGCCCCATTTGAACACGTAACGCAGTCGACAAATTCGGCTGTTGATCGTCGTGTGGGCCAGGCCCACGTCGATCATCTGTTGGCGTACGGCCTTGAGGGCCAGTGGTCCGAAGTCCGCCACGCGTGTCATCGCATACAAGGCTCGTAGCGGCCGCAGGGCCAGCGCGATTTTTTCCTGTTCCTTGGGGCGATGGTAGGCCTTCGCATGCTTGAGGAATGCCGCCAGCAACTCCGCAATCGTGAAGTCGGTCGACGCTGGCAGCGTGCCATCGGCGGCGGTCCACTCGGCGATGATGCGAGAGTACCCGCGGCGGCTCGCTGCCGAGTTGTGCTTGCCGAGGTAGATGTTGCGACCGCTGAGCGTTACAACGGCTTGCCCAGATGCCTTGTGGCGACGGTAGGACGGGATGCGTTTCGGCATGTGCGGGGTCTCCTGTACGGGCCGAATCCGGTAGTCTACCGGGTTGTCGGGTCGCATCAGGCCGCACTGCCGACCGTCGGCAGGTAACGTAACGTTCGTTTCGGCTGTGTCTTGCGAAGAGTGGAGACGATCGGGCTCGAACCGACAACCCCCGCCTTGCAAAGGCGGTGCTCTCCCAATTGAGCTACGTCCCCGTTAGAGCCGACGTGTGCCAGCATTTTGGCCGCCAGCACCGGGTGCTATCTGCTGTCACCGGCGACTGCCCCCAACACGCTGGCAAGCGAAGTGGGCGCACGAAGATTCGAACTTCGGACCTCGTCCTTATCAGGGACGCGCTCTAACCAACTGAGCTATGCGCCCGTCGGAGACATAAGGGTTTATGCCCCGAGGAATTCCGTATTCTAGAGCACCGTGGCCGGCTGTCAATTCGCCAAAGTATACCCCCTACTCGCGGTTCGCTAGCAGGCTCCGCCGGCGACTGCCGCACTACGGCCAACGGCGGAACTGAAAGACAGCCCGCCCGCTGGCGATGTTCGCCAGCAGTCGAATGCCGCCGCGTTTCTGGCACAACCCCGCGACGCGCCAAAACCGGAACAGTTTCACTTTGCTTGTTCCGCTTGCCGAAGATAATCTGCGCCGTGGGCCGTGAAGCGGGCCCGTCGTCCATTTCGGGTTACTCGTTCGAAGGAACCACTCGATGACCATCACGCCTCGCAAGTCGCACGTACTCGCCTCGCTGGCATTGACGCTCGCGGTCGGACAGGGAGCGCTGGCCGCCGGTCCGTCGGCCCGCGACGCGCTCTCGCTGAAGCCGGTGCAGCAGGACGTCGACTACGAGATGCCCGAGGGTGCGGAAATCGACAACTGCACGATCAAGGCCGAGGGGAAAGACGGCTGGGTCGTTCGCAACGGTGCCGGCCAGGTTCTGCGGATGTTTACCGATACCGACGGCAACAACGTGGTCGACCGCTGGAGTTACTTCAAGGACGGCGTTGAAGTCTACCGCGACCTGGATACGAACGAGAACAAGAAGCCCGATCAGTGTCGCTGGCTGAACACGGCTGGCTCGCGGTGGGGCGTCGACCGCGACGAAGACGGCAATATCGACTACTGGAAGCAAATCTCGCCCGAGGAAGTGACCGCCGAATTGGTGCGAGCGATTCGCGATCGCGACCGCTCTCGGTTCGAGCGGATCTTGCTCACGCCCCAGGAACTGACGAACTTGGGCACGGGCTCGGAGCAGGCCCAGCAACTGAAGAAGAAGATCGAGGTCGCCGCCGCTGGTTTCGCCAAGCTGGCCGCTAGCCAGTCGGTGGTGGGAAAGGACTCGAAGTGGATCTCCTTTGGCGGAATGCAGCCGGGCATCGTGCCCGCGGGCACCGCCGACTCGACTGCCGACATTACCGCTTACGAAAACGTGATGGCCATGGTTGAAACCGACGGCAAGCCACAGCCTCTGTCGGTCGGCACGATGGTTCAGGTGGGCAACAATTGGCGGTTGATCGATCTGCCCATCCTTTCGGAGACCGGTAGCGAGCCGTTTTTCTTCGCTGCTCCACGACCCGCGCAACCCGAGGGTGCGCAGATCGCCAACGGCGCGCCGTCGGAGGAAATGCAGGAACTGATCCGCAAGCTGCAGGATCTGCCGGACATTGCCAGCAGCACTCCCCAGCAGCAGGGCGAGCGGGCCGACTTGTTGGAGCAACTGGCCGAAGCCGACGACGCGTCCAACCGCGGCACCTGGTATCGCCAGATCGCCGATTCGCTTAGCGCCGCGGTGCAAACCGCCGGCTACGAGGAAGGCATCCAAAAGCTACGGGATCTGCAGGAGAAGCTGGCCAAGGATCCCGAGCTGGACGAGCTGGCTGCCTACGTCGAATGGCGGGCGATGACGGCCGAGCACGGCCACAAGCTGGCCCAGCCGAATCCGCCGTTCGCCAAGATTCAGGAAGACTGGGTCAAGGATCTGACGCAGTTCGTCAGCCGCGACAAGCAGTCCTCCGAGACGGCCGAGGCCATGATGGAACTGGCCATCTCGCACGAGTTTGGCGGCGACGAGGACGAAGCGCTCAAGTGGTACGACGCGGTGGTCACCAAGTTTCCCGAGTCGCCGCTCGAGCCGAAGGCGGCGGGTGCCAAACGCCGGCTCGAGTCGCCGGGCAAGACCATTCCGCTCAAGGGCAAGCTCCTTAACGGCGGCCAGGTGTTCGACCTGGCGCGGCTCCGTGGCAAGGTCGTGCTGATTCAGTACTGGGCCACCTGGTCCGATCTGTCGAAGGCCGACATGCCGCTTCTCAAGGAACTGCGCAGCAAGTACAAGGACTTCGAGGTTGTCGGCGTCGGTCTGGACAACGATCCGCAAGACACGATGGCGTTCCTCAAGCAGAATGATCCACGTTGGCCACAGCTCTACGAAGCCGGCGGCATCGAGAACAGCCGCTATGCCGTCGAGATGGGCATCCAGATCGTGCCCACCATGATTCTGGTCGACCAGCAGGGCAAAGTCGTCAACCGGAACATCCGGGCCGACGAGCTCGAATCGGAACTGCAAAAGCTGATCAAGTAGAGCCGTTTAGCCCTCTATGAAGGGTGATTGTTTGTCAACGAGTACATCGGTGGTTCC
>ERZ869936.284-NODE-284-length-53147-cov-5.675620_pt1 | contig 53147 bp, 52 predicted proteins | sample MGYA00520876_ERZ869936 | MGnify/ENA primary metagenome ERZ869936 (study PRJEB32218, sample SAMN09650985) | biofilter metagenome | isolation source: enrty point of leading RO module | place: Saudi Arabia: Thuwal, RO plant located on Red Sea | collected 2016-02-17 ... | reverse complement strand
TTGCTGGCGGGCGCCGAAACCGGGGATGTCGCGGAACTGCCGCCGGCGCTGCGCGCCTGGCTGGGCGGCGCCGCCGTCGACGACGGTGCCTCCGCCTTCGATTTCGACTGCGCCGGCACGGCACTGCGGGCGCGCCTGCTCGGGCGCGTGGGCCGGCAGTGGCTGCTGCAGCTCGAGCGGCGCGCCGCGTCGGCGTCGCCGCCCCTGCTTTCCTCCTTCCGCCTGACCCAGCGCGAGATGGAGGTGCTGATGTGGGTGTCGAAAGGCAAGACCAACAAGGACATCGGCGACATTCTCGGCCTGAGCCCGCGCACGGTGAACAAGCATCTCGAGCATGTGTTCGAGAAGCTTGGCGTGGAAACGCGCACCGCCGCGGCCGCGATCATGGCCGCAGCCGCCGGCGGGGACTGAGCGACCGCGGACCGGCCGGGATGCCGGGCTACTGCCCGTCGCCGCCGGGTTCGCTGCGCGGATGACGCTGCAGGTGCGCGCGGCATTCGGCCGAAAGATCGGCCTCCTTCTGCTTCAGGCAGCGCGCGACGCGACCTTTGCCGGGGCGCACATCCGCGCATAGCCGGCCGGCATCCTGCGCACAGGGATGACGCGCATGCGCTTCGTCGATCTTTGCCCGGCACGGGGCGGACAGGCGGTCGCGGTTGTCCGAAAGGCAGCGCATCACCCGGCCGTGTCCCGGCGCGATATCGCCGCAGAACTGCTTCGCGTCGGCCCGGCAGGCCTCGGCAACATCTTCCATCTTGCGGCGGCCTTCGTCCATGCGATCGCGGCAGTCTCGGGAGAGCGCCGCCTCATTCTGTTTCAGGCATCGCCCAATGCGCCCGCCGCCCGGCTGCACGTCCTTGCAGAACTTCTGCACGTCCGCGCGGCAGGCGCCGTGCTCCTCCTGGGCGAGCGCAGCAGGAATGAGCACGACGGCGCAGGCGGCCGCCAAGAAACACGATGTCATTGTCTTCACGTATGCATCCCCCTGATCGGAAAGAACCGCGTTTCGCGCGGCCGGCGACCGCGACTGCGTCAACAACGGTTCACGCGGGCGGAGCGTTTACACCGGGCCGCCGCCTTCGCTATGCCGCGAGAATCAGACAGGTGGTCGAGCCGTGGGCGTAGAGCCGTCCGTCGGGGCCGGTCAGCCGGCCGCGTGTGCTGTCTGCCGCGGACCGGCGGTGGCACGCGCTTCGAGGTGGATCTGCCCGCAGCGCCGGCCCCGCCCCCCCCTGAACCGTCCCCGGCGCCCCGGCAGTGCGCCGCAGCATCGGTGCCGGGGCGAGACCTGCGGGCATCGTTGGCAGCCGGTGGTCCAGAGTGCTGAATCGCGCCGCAACATCGGGCCTGTCGGGTGGTTTCCTTACTTCGAACGCCGTATCAGAGGCGATTGCGGCGGAAAGCTCGTTGACATCGCCAATCACACAGGCGTAGCGTGGATCGTGCTGTATCCGGCCTTGTGTTCGCTGCAGCAAAACGCACAAGCAACAGCCGCGTCCACGGATCAGGGCCTGCACCTAGCAGCACCGGTTGTGCCATAACAACGACACGGAGGAGAGCGGCATATGGAGTTCAACATCCTGAAGCACTTCAAGGGTCTGGAGCAGATGCCGATCGATCCGCTGAAAGCGGACGAGATCGGCACCTCGCTGTTCCTGACCGGCAACATGGGTCCTCGCATTTCCGAGAAGATGGACGAGAAGGCGAAGAAGGCCGGGATGTCGCGCCGCGACTTCATCCGATCCTCGGTCGGCTTCTCGGCGGCGATGGTTGCGGCGAACGAAATCACCGGCATGAAGTTCTTCGAGGTCGGCGCCGCCGAGGCGGCGGACATCGACGCCAAGAACGAAGCCATCCATCTCGCCCGTGCAAGCAGCGACTTCATCGTCGATGTGCATACCCACGTCTGTACGCGGCCCGGCCACTACCAGCTTGGCGTGAACACCACTGAGCGCGGCATGTGGTTCGTGCAGTTGCTGGACGACCTCGGCAAGGCGTTCGGCATGGTGAACGGCACGCGCGACATGAACGTCGAGAACTACGGCAAGCTGATTCTCGAGCAGAGCGACACCACGGTGGGCGTGTTCAATCCCTTCGGCTTCCGCGAGCACTACGGCGGCCAGGACATGATCCCGATGGAGTACCAGGTGGGCGTTCGCAACAAGTGGCCGAAGTCCACCGTCATGCTGGCCGGCGGCCTGACGCCGAACCAGGGGTTGGGCGAAACGCTCGACCGGCTGCGCAGGTACGTGAGCGACTACAAGATCTCGGGCCTCAAGCTCTACACCTTCGACGCCACGCCGCAGAAGGGCTGGTGGTTCGACGACGAGAAGCTTGCCTACCCGATCTGGGAGGAGTGCCGCAAGCTGGGCGTGAAGAACATCGGCTGCCACAAGGGCATCCCCTTCGGTCAGTTCTACGCACGGTACGCGCACTGCGAGGACTTCGACGCCGCCGCGGACGACTTCCTCGATCTCAACTTCATCGCCTACCACTCGGCGTGGCCGTACCACAACGAGCTGGCGGCGCTGAAGGGCTTCAAGCCGCAGCGCAAGAACCTGTATTGCGAGATCGGCTCGACCTTCGCCGCGACGGTGACCAGCCGGCCGCTGGAGTGTGCGCATGTGCTCGGCACGCTGCTGCGCGACCTCGGTCCGGACTACGTCCTGTGGGGCACCGATTCGCTGCTGTGGGGCAACCCGCAATGGCAGATCGAGGCGTTCCGCAAGTTCCAGATCCCGGATCAGCTGGTCGAAGGCCACGGCTATCCGAAGATCACGCCGGAAATCCGTCGCAAGGTATTCGGCGAGAACGCCGCGCGCCTGTGGAACATCGACAAGGCGTCCGCCATGCAGGCCAAGGCCGAGATCATGGCAACCGCGGTGGCATGACAGAGTAGTCCGTCGTTTCGGGCCGGTTCCTCGCGAGGAATCGGCCCTTTTCGTTTCGCAACCACAGAAAACCGGAGTTTGAAGTGCCGCTCTACGAATATGCCTGCGATCCCTGCAAGATCCTGTATCAGACCAAGCACGGCATCAACGACCCGCGCCCGGAAAAGTGCCCGAAATGCCAGGGCGCGCTGCGCAAGGTGATTTCGGCCCCGAGCCTGAACACCGCCAATCACAGCAGCCCGACCGCCGCCAAGTACGCAAAGATTTCCGAGAGCGACGAACTGGCGATGGAGAAGGACCTGCAGAAGGTCTATCAGACCATCTGGGTGCCGCCGGAGGTGAAGCACAGCCCGTGGGACGAGCACTGACGGCGAGCGGGAAATCGCGCTCACTCCGCCCCGCGTTGCGCGGCGGAGTGTGTGCGCTGGCCCTGCTGGCGGCCGGCAACGCCGACACGCCCGACCCAGCCGCGCTGAGCGCCGGGCCGTGGACCGTCGCGCTCGCCGACAAGCATGCCTTTTCGGTACCTGTCGCGATGCTCGACAGTGAACAGGCCGGGCGTTTCGCCGAAGGCAGGGAACAGTTCAACGAAGCGTGGGTGGTGGCGCCCGATCCCTCCGGCGTATGGGGGCTGGGGCCCACCTTCAACGAAGACCGCTGCGCACACTGCCACACCGACAACAGTCGTTCGCCTGCGCCGGCCGACGACGGCGAAGCGGCGCGCGGGCCTTTGCTGCGCCTGAGTCTGCCGGGGGCTGGCGAATATGGCGCGCCGCGGCCGCACCCGAACTACGGCGATCAGCTACAGAACCGCGGCATCGACGGGCGGGTGCCGGCAGAGGGCCGGGTGGTCGTGCGCTACGAATACAGTGAAGTGAGCTTTGCGGACGGCGCAAAGGCGCAACTGCGCACGCCGAAAGTCGAAGTCCAGGATCTGCCGTTCGGCGAGCTCGGCACCGACACGCTGACGTCGCTGCGTGTCGCGCCGCAGCTGGTGGGCCTCGGCCTGCTCGAAGCGATTCCGGAGGAAACGCTGCTCAAGATTGCCGAGTCGCAGCGCGCGCATGGCATGCAAGGCAAGCCCAACCGCGTCTGGGACATCGAGGCCGAGCAGATGGCGCTCGGCCGCTTCGGCTGGAAGGCCAATCAGCCCAGCCTGCGTCAGCAGACCGCCGCCGCCTTCATGGGCGATATCGGCGCAACGTCGTATCTGTTCCAGTCGGAGAACTGCCCGGCGGTGCAGACCGCCTGTCTCGACACGCCGTCGGCGGCGAGCTGCGGCGGCCAGGGCGGCTGTGCCGGCATGACCTTCCGGCCGGAGGTCAATCCCAGCCGCCTCAAAGGCATCACGCTGTATCTGCAGGCGCTGGCCGTGCCGGCGCGGCGCAACGTGCACGATCCCGAGGTGCAGCGCGGCGGGCAACTGTTCGCCAAGGCGAAGTGCGCAGTCTGCCATGTGCCGGAACTCAGAACCGGCGCCAAGGCCGATATCGCCGCCGCCGCCAACGTCACCATCCATCCCTACACCGACCTGCTGCTGCACGACATGGGCGAGGGGCTTGCCGACAACCGCCCCGATTTTGCGGCAAGCGGGCGCGAGTGGCGCACGCCGCCGCTTTGGGGCATCGGCCTGCTGCCGGCTGTGAGCGGACACAGCGACCTGCTGCACGACGGCCGTGCCCGCAACGTCAGCGAAGCCATTCTCTGGCACGGCGGCCAGGCCGCCACTTCGCGCGAAGCCTTCCGCACGATGAACAAGGCCGACCGCGACGCGCTGGTGAAATTCGTCGAGTCGCTCTAGCGATTTCCGGGGACGCTAGTCCCGCCGGCTGCGCAGATCGCGGCGGATAATCTTTCCGGTGGTGGTCAACGGCAGGGCATCGACGTAGCGTACCTGGCGCGGATACTCGTGCGCCGCGAGGCGGGTTTTCACATGCGATTGCAGTTCACGGGTGAGTGCATCGCTCGGCGCAAATCCGTCGTTCAGCACGATGTAGGCCTTGACGATCTCGGTGCGCTCGGCATCCGGCGCCCCGACCACCGCGGCCACCCGCACCGCAGGGTGTGACAGCAGGCAGTCTTCGATGGGCCCGGGTCCGATGCGGTAGCCGGCACTGGTGATCACATCGTCGTTTCGTCCGACAAAGTAAAGGTAACCGTCCTCGTCGGCGTAGCCGGTGTCGCCGGTGATCAGCCAGTCGCCGATGAATTTTTCGCGGGTGGCCTGCTCATTGTTCCAGTACCCGAGAAAGGCAACAGGATCGGGCATGCGCACCGCGATGTTGCCATGCTCGCCGGCCGGCAGCACATGGCCTGACTCGTCTACGATGCGCACGTCATGCCCGGGCGCAGCCCTGCCGATGGCGCCGGGGCGCGACTCGAACAGCCTCTCGCACGACGAAACCGTCATGTTGCACTCGGTCTGCCCGTAGAACTCGTTGATGGTCAGGCCGAAGGCGTCGCGGCCCCAGGCCAGCAGTTCGGCGCCAAGCGACTCGCCGCCGCTCGCCAGCGAACGCAGCTTGAGCTTCCAGCGCGAACCGTCCACGTGGCGCATCATCTTCAGCGCGGTGGGCGGCAGGAAGACGTTGCGCACCCCGTGCCGCGCCATCAATTCATAAGCCGCCTCGGCATCGAATTTTTCGAAACGCCGCGCCACCACCGGCATGCCGTGATGCCAGGCCGGCAGCAGCACGTCGATCAGACCACCGATCCAGGCCCAGTCGGCCGGCGACCATAGCAGGTCGCCGGGTTCGCCCAGCAGGTTGTGCGACAACTCGACGCCGGGTAGATGCCCCAGCAGCGTGCGATGCGGCAGCAGCGCGCCCTTCGGACTGCCGGTGGTGCCGGAGGTGTAGATGATCAGCGCGGGATCGTCGGCTGCGGTGACGACGGACTGGAACGTGTCCGGCTGCGCGGCGACCGCCTCGCCGAAGTGCTCGGTGCCCGCCGGCGCGCCATCGATGCAAAACACCGCCTGCAGCGCCGGCAGCCCGTCGCGGATTTGCGCCAGCTTGGCGGCGCCGCTGCCGTCGGTGATCACCACCCGCGCGCCGGAATCGGCCAGGCGGTAGCGCAGCGCGTCGGTGCCGAACAGCGCGAACAGCGGGATCGCGATCGCCCCCATGCGATAGGCGGCAACATGGGCAACGGCGGTCTCCGGCGCCTGCGGGAGCAGGATGCCGACTCGCTCGCCACGCGCGATGCCGCGCGCCGCCAGCAGGTTCGCCGTCTGGTTCGAAAGCCGCCGGATGTCGGCGAAGCTGTAGCGCGCAACGCCGCCGTCGCGCCGCTCGTGTATGAGCGCAAGGCGACCTGCTTCGCCGGCCCATTTGTCGCAAATATCCTGCGCGAGGTTGTACTTGTCCGGGATGCGCCAGCGAAACGCGCGGCACACCGCCTCGTAGGATTCCAGGTGCGCTAGCAAAGCGGTTCGGTCCTTGCAGGGTGTCGGGGCTGTATTCTAGTTTTGTCGCGTCGCCAACCACCGAAACCTGCGATGTCCCGCACCCGAAAGCGCGGCTTTCGCCGCGAACCCACCGCCGCCCCGCCGCTCCGTGCCTGGCCGCGGGTGCTGAAGCTGTGCTGGTGGGCAATCTGCCTGGGCGTGCTGGCCGGCTGGCTGCTGATGGCGGCGCGCAGCGACAGCGGCGCGGAAGATCGCGATTTCCTGCTGATGCTGGCGCTGCTGTCGTTTCCTGCAGGCTTGGTATGGCTTTGGTTCGTGCCGGACCTCTCGGCCATCCTGGCATCGCTTGGCGTGGACCCGGCCACCCTGCCCCGGCACTGGGAACTGGCCGCCACCTGGGCAGGCGTCGTGCTGCTCGGCCATGTCCAGTGGTTCTGGCTGCTGCCGGCGGCTTTTCGCTTGCGCGCCGAGGGCTGAACACCCGGGACTTGCGACAAACCGTTCAATCTGCGAACCTTTTGCATCGCCATCGCGCACAGACCCCGTAGCGACCGACTTCCCTGCCAGCCCGTCATGAGCATCCGACTGAACACCGACAAGCTGACGCCCGCGGAAATCTCCTTCCTCAAGTGGCAATACGGCTTCGAGGACGACGACGATCCGTTCGAGCGTTCGCTCTGGCAAACGATCATGCGTGCCTGGGAATCCGACCACGAGCCGCGCTTTGCCGGCAGGCCCACAAGCCGACAGCTCGAGCGCCTGGGGGCCCGCGGCGCGTACCCGGAAGAGGTCTCGCTCTATATCAAGTTCAAGTCCGACGCCAGCGAGGCGTTCTGGAACGAACTGATCAAGCGTGCCGGCCTTGCGGATCGGCGGCAACGCAAGGTTACGCCGGTAATCGAACGACGCCGCGCCGAGGCGCGACGCTGAGCCGGCGCACCTGCCCATGAAAAAAGCCCGGGTGACCGGGCTTTTTTGTGGGTGCGTTCAGTGGTGCTTACAGCGGCTTGATGTTGATCGCCTGCTCGCCCTTCGGGCCGGTGGCCACTTCGAACGAGACTTTCTGGTTCTCTTTCAGGGTCTTGAAACCGTTGCCCTGGATTGCGGAAAAGTGCGCGAACAGATCCTTGCCGCCACCGTCGGGGGTAATGAAGCCATAACCCTTCGACTCGTTGAACCACTTCACGGTACCGGTACTCATGTGCAATAACCTTCCAAATTAAAGACGGAAAAGGGCTGACGCCCGACTGCAAGCAAGCCAAAGTCATAGAAACCGGAACACCGGAAGAAGGCCGCGGTCGCGGCTGTCGGGGCTGCGATATCCCGACTCGGGACTCTTGCAGGCGCCGTTATACCCGCGTCAATGCGGGCGGTCAAAGCATTTCGGCCCGCCTGCGCCCGGCCTGTCGTCAGCCCGCAACGACCCGGCCGACCTCGGCAGCCACGCGCCGGCCCAGCGCCCGCGCCGTAGTCCACTTGCCGCCGAACACGGTTACCACCCGGCCACAGCACTCGATCGCGTAGTCCCGGGTGATCGCCCGCGGGTCGTCCGCCACCCCCGCCACCAGCGGGCGCAGTCCCGCAAAGGCCTCGACGACGTCGGCCGCGCCGACGGGCGTGCGAAAGTGGGCATTCCACAGGTTCAGCAGGTACCCGCGCTCGACCGCGCTGCACTCGACGGGCTCGGACAGCGCCTGCCTCACCTCGGTCGTGCCGACCAGGGTGCGTCCCTGCCAGGGCAGTACAAAACATACCCGCGCATCGTCGGGCGACTGCAGCAGGAAGCCTCGCTTGAGCGGCCGGTCGATGACCAGGTGGCTGCCGCGCACCAGGTCCAGCCGGTGCCGCGCCGGGATGCCGCTGCGCCGGAGCAGGTCCTCGGCCCACGGCCCTGCGGCGTTCACCACGCAGTCGTAGGCTTCGCGGCTGCCCCCGGCAGTGACCCCGCCGTCGCGATCGATGCGATCGACCGGCGTCTGCGGGCGTAGCTGCACGCCGCCCGCAACCGCACGCGCCAGTGCCCACAGCCCGAGCGCACGGTCGTCCATCTGCCCATCCACGAATCGATAGCCGCCCCGAAGGCGCTCGTCGCGCAGCTCGGGCACCGCCGACAACAGCGCCGGCGCATCCTGCCAACGATGCCAGCCCAGCCGCCGCCGGCCGGCGAGCAGGTCGTAGGCGAGCAGGCCCAGTTTGAGCGTCAGCCGGCTGCGCCCGGCGCCACGGTAGACCGGCAGCACCAGTTCCAGCGGCCGTGCGTGATGCGGAGCGGCGTCGATCCACCAGGCGCGCTCGCGCAGTCCTTCGCGCACCAGCCGAAACTCGCCGTGCTCGAGATAGCGCAGCCCGCCATGCAACAGCTTGCTCGAGGCGCTGCTGGTCGCGTCCATCGGCATGCCGCGCTCGAACAGCGCCACCCCGTGGCCGTCGTTCGCAAGCGCCCACGCCGACATGATGCCGTTGATGCCGGCGCCGACCACCGCAACCCGCATCGGCCTATTGTTTTCGCGCTGTGCTCACACGCCTATTGTGCACTGGCCGGGCAAGCAACCCGCGGCGCCGGCATGACAGCGGTCAGCTGTCGCGCCGATCCACGACGAAATGCCCGTGACGGGCGCCGGCCATCAGGTCGGAGAACTGCGATCCGCTCATGTGAATCAGTTCGGTGTGATCGCCGGCCTCGAAGTAGATCTCGGGCTGTGCCATCAGCGCGTCGTCAACGATAGTAGGCACGCCGTAGGCCTGGCCCAGGGCCGGAATCGCACCCGGCTCGCAATCGTCGAACAGACGCACGGCATCCGCTTCGGTGGCAAGACGCACCTGGCGATTGAGCTGACGGTGCAGGTTGCCCAGGTGCACCGGGCTGCCTGCCGGCAGCACCACGACCAGGTAGCCATCGTCATCGGCCAGCAGTACCGACTTGGCCAGGCACTGCGCCGGAATGCCGGCTACGCGCACCGTCTGCGCACTGGTGGCAGTACGCCCGTGCTCAACCACATCCCAACGGGCCTGATGGTCCCGCAGATACGTTTGTAACTTGGCTGGAATCGTCATCTTCGCCTCCTCCTCAAACGGCGGTCGCGCAACCCGCCTTCACATTGCCGCTGCCGCGACGAACTAAGACGTGCGCAGCGCGCACAGCGTTCAGTCTTCCAGGCGCGATGTGGCGGCGATGAACGCCGGCACGTTGTGGCCATGGCTATCGATCCTCTGGCACGTAGCCGAGCAGCAACGTGTTCTGGCTGCGGCATCACGTTGGGCTACGCCAAACGTGAGCCTGCGCCTGAATAAGTTGCGTGAGCCACCGCGTCTCTCGTCATGACGTCGCAGATCACTCCTCCGGTACATAGCCATGGCGCAACGTGTTTTGGCTGCGGCGTAACCTCGCGCGTGGCGCGAGGTTAGCCTTCGCCGAAACAAGCTGCGGTTGCGTTCATGACCCTTGGAAGCAGCCATGGCTATCGATCCTCTGGCACGTAGCTGAGCAGCAACGTATTTTGGCTGCGGCGTAACCTCGCGCGTGGCGCGAGGTTAGCCTTCGCCGAAACAAGCTGCGGTTGCGTTCATGGCCCTTGGAAGCAGCCATGGCTATCGATCCTCTGGCACGTAGCTGAGCAGGAACGTGTTTTGGCTGTGGCATCACGTTGGGCTGCGCCAAACGTGAGCCTGCGCCTGAATAAGTTGCGTGAGCCACCGCGTTTCGCGTCATGACGTCGCAGATCACTCCTCCGGTACATAACCGTGGCGCAACGTATTCTCACTGACCACGCGGGTCCAGAGGAATTGTTTGATGTAGTCGGGGCCGCCGGCCTGGATGCCGGTGCCGGAATGGCCAAAGCCGCCGAAGGGTTGCACGCCCACGCGGGCGCCGGTGATGCGGCGATTCACGTAGAGATTGCCGACGCGAAAATGCTCGCGGGCATGGTCGATGCTGGCCGGCAGGCGGGAGAACACGCCGCCGGTCAGGGCGTAGTCGCTGTCGTTGGCGAGTTCGATCGCGTGCCGGAAATCGCGCGCGCACAGCACGGCCACCACCGGGCCGAAGATTTCCTCGCGCGCGATCGGCATGTGCGGCTCGACCTGGCTGAATATCGCCGGCGCGACGTAGAAGCCGTCCTCCGGCACCTCGCCGCGGTAATACAGCCGCGCGTGCTGCGCGCCGGCGGCAATCATGTCCTCGATTCGGGCGGCAGCCTCTGCGCTGATGACCGGCCCGAACACATGGCCAGGTTGTTCCGGCGGCCCGTAGCGGTAGGCCTGCAGCGCGAGCGCCAGGCGTTCGATGAAGCGGTCGCGCAGCGACTCGCCCACCACGATCACGCGCGAGGCGGCCGAGCACTTCTGCCCCTGGTATCCGAACGCGGAAGCGAGCGTCTCGCGCACTGCCTCGTCGGGGTCGGCGTCGGCATCGACGACGACTGCGTTTTTGCCCCCCATCTCGCAGATCACCCGCTTGACCTGCCGCTGCCCGCTGTTCATTTCCCCCGCCCGGCCCAGGATCGACAGGCCGACGGAACGCGAACCGGTGAACGCGACGGTGGCAACTTCCGGGTGCGCGACCAGTCGCTCGCCGAGCGTCGCCCCCGGCCCCGGCAGCCACCGCACAACGTCGGGCGGAAATCCTGCGCGCCGCAGCAAGTCGGCGAAATGCCAGGCGATGATCGGCGTCGGCGCGGCAGGCTTCATGATGACGGTGTTCCCCGTCACCAGTGCGGCGGTGGTCATGCCGGTCAGGATCGCCAGCGGGAAATTCCAGGGCGCGATCACCGCCGCCACGCCGCGCGCCTCGTAGCGCTGATGATTGCGCTCGCCCGCATAGCAACGCGTGGCATGCCAGCCCGCGAGCGACTCCATCTGCGCCGGGTAGTAGGTCAGGAAGTCGATTGCCTCGGCAACGTCGGCGTCCGCCTCGCGCCAGTTTTTTCCCGCCTCGAACACTTCCCAGGCCGCCAGGGTGAGCCGCTCCTCCCGCATCAGGCGCGCGGCGCGCCGGCACAGGTCGATGCGTTCCGCCGCCGGGCGGCAGCGCCAATCGTCGAAGGCGGCCGCTGCGCGGCGCACCGCCAGGTCGGCTTCCGAGACGCCCGCCTGCTCGACCCGCCCGAGCGACTCCGATCCGCCGGCAGGATTGACGCTGTCCGCCAGCGGGCGCGCGATCGTGCCTGGCAGATCGATGCGATATGTCGCACCGAACTTGCCGCGCACCGCCTGCAGCGCCTGAGCAAAGGCGTCGCGCACCCCCGTATCACTGAAGTCGAGCAGCGGCGTGTTCGACGGCGCGGCGGCATTTTCACCCGCGATTACTGGCAGTGGCGCCGGCGCTCTCAGCAGCACCGCCGGCGCCGTCGGTTCGCTCCAGGTCTGGCGAAGGATCGACGTGTTGGCGGTGTTCTCGACCAGGCGGCGGATCAGGTAGGCAATGCCGCTCAGCAGATCGCCGGTGGGCACGTACACCCGCAGCGCCACGCCGGCCGCGGCAACCGCTGCCGCCAGCGGCTCGGCGGCACCGTAGAGCATCTGCACTTCCCAATCGGCGCGAGTGCGGCCGCGGTTGCGCGCCTGGGCAATGGCATGGGCCAGGCTGCGCACGTTGTGGCTGGCAATGGCCGGGTACACCGCGTCCTGCGCAGCGAACAATACGGCCGTCAGGCGCTCAAACTGCGCATCGGTGGCAGCCTTGTCGAGCAGCACCGGCACCGGCCAGTCGCGCTGCTCCGCCAGCGCCACTTCGGTATCCCAGTAGGCCCCCTTCACCAGCCGTACGCACAGGCGCCGGCCGAGTCGGCGCGCCGCCGCGATCAATCGGTCCAGGTCCTCCGGCGCGCTGTTCAAATAGGCCTGCACCGCAATCGCCGGCGTCCAGTCGGCCTCGGCATGGCGTTCCAGCAGCCCGAGAAAGCACTCGGTCACCAACGGCTTGAAGTCGTGATGCTCCATGTCGATGGTGAGCGTGGCGCCCAGCGCACGCACCCGCGGCATCAGGCGGTCGAGACGCTCGAATACGCGGGTGCGGGTCCCGCCGGGGTCGAGGGGATCGAATCGCGGCGTCAGCGCCGAGAGCTTGATCGACAGGTTGGGCGGCCGCACACCCAGCGCGTCCACCCGGTCGAGCAGCGCCAGGTTGCGCTCGAGATAGCGTTCCGCCTCGGCCTCGGTCAGCACTTCCTCGCCGACCGCGTCGAAGCTGATACCGGCCGGCAGCCTCTGCAACTGGCGATGCACCTTGCGCAGCGCCGAGGGCGTTTCTTCGACCAGAAAACTGCCGGCGAATCGCTGTACCGAGGCGCGCACCGCCGGCGCCAGCAGCGGGCTGCCGCCGAGCGACAGCACCCGGCCCCAGAGGCCACCGAGCGGATAGCCGGCGAGGTAGGCGCGAAAATGCGCGGCAACGTCGGGCGCGCGCGCCAGCTGCGGCAGAACATCGACAAAGCGGAACAGCGCGGCGCGCATGCCCTCGTCGCGCAGCGCCTGCACCAGCAGGCGGCCGCGCAGGCCGCGCGCATTGAAGGCCGGCGGCTGCGAACGCCCAGCCTGCTCAAGCAGCGCGGCGCCTATCTCGTGGATCTGCGCCTCGGAAACGGATTCGCGCCCCGGATCGCCCATCTGCCCCGTCCGTCGAATGCGCCACTTTCAGTATAGAAAGTGCCACCGCATGCGCCATGCTCGTTGCGCCACCGGGGGCAGCAACGCTCCAAGCCGCATGCGCTTTCGCGATCCGAAATTGCGCATCGCATCGTAGCAATCGCCGGCGCACTCGGTATCATCGACATCCATATCCATACCTATGACATCCGTGTCCGGAGGAGATTGCACATGGCCAACCCCCTGGAGGTCGCCGCGCTCGAGTACCACGAATTTCCAACCCCGGGAAAGATCTCGGTTACCCCGACCAAGGGTCTGACCAACCAGCGTGACCTGGCGCTGGCGTACTCGCCCGGCGTCGCGTTTGCGTGCAAGGCGATCGAGGCCGACCCGTCGCTGGCGGCGCGGCTGACCTCGCGCGCGAACCTGGTGGCAGTGGTCAGCAACGGCACCGCGGTGCTCGGGCTCGGCAACATCGGGCCGCTTGCCGGCAAGCCGGTCATGGAAGGCAAGGGCTGCCTGTTCAAGAAGTTCGCCGGCATCGACGTGTTCGACATCGAACTCGCCGAAACCGACCCGGACAAGCTGGTCGACATCATCGCCGCGCTGGAGCCGACCCTGGGCGGGATCAATCTGGAGGACATCAAGGCGCCGGAATGCTTCTACATCGAGCAGAAGCTGCGCGAGCGGATGAAGATCCCGGTGTTCCACGACGACCAGCACGGCACGGCGATCATCGTCGGCGCCGCGGTGATCAACGGCCTGAAGGTGGTCGGCAAGGACATCGGCAAGGTCAAGCTGGTGTGCTCGGGCGCCGGCGCGTCCGCAATCGCTTGCCTCGACTTGCTGGTCAAGCTCGGCGTCCAGCCCGAACACATCACCGTGTGCGACTCGAAGGGCGTCATCTTCGAGGGCAGGGACGCAAAAATGGAACCGAACAAGGCGCGCTACGCCCGGAAGACGTCGGCGCGCACCCTGGCCGACGCGATCCCGGGGGCCGACATCTTCCTGGGGTTGTCGGGGCCGGGCGCGATGAAGCAGGAATGGGTAAAGCAGATGGCCGCCAAGCCGCTGGTGCTGGCGCTGGCCAATCCAACGCCGGAAATCCTGCCGGAAGAAGTGAAGGCGGTGCGGCCGGATGCGGTAATCGCCACCGGGCGCTCGGACTATCCCAACCAGGTCAACAACGTGCTGTGCTTCCCCTTCATCTTCCGCGGCGCGCTCGATGTCGGCGCGACCAAGATCACCGAGGAGATGAAGCTCGCCTGCGTACACGCCATCGCCGAGCTGGCGCAGGCCGAGCAATCGGACGTGGTGGCGCTCGCCTACGGCGGCCAGGACCTGAGCTTCGGCCCGGACTACATCATCCCGACGCCGTTCGATCCGCGGCTGATCACCAAGATCGCGCCGGCGGTGGCGAAGGCTGCGATGGACAGTGGCGTCGCCACCCGCCCGATCGAGGATCTGGATGCCTACCGCGACCGCCTGACCAACTTCGTTTATCACTCCGGCTTCGTGATGAAGCCGGTGTTCGCGGCAGCGAAGGCCGCGCCGCGGCGCGTCATCTATGCCGAGGGCGAGGATGAGCGGGTGCTGAGGGCAGTGCAGGCAGTAGTGGACGAAAAGCTGGCGCACCCGATACTCATCGGCCGCCCCGACGTGATCGAAATGCGGCTGCAGCGCGCCGGCCTGAGGCTGGTCGCCGGCCGCCACTTCGACGTGGTGAACCCGGAGAGCGATCCGCGCTACAAGGAAGTCTGGCAGGAGTACTACCACATCATGCGTCGCAAGGGCGTCTCGCCGGACGACGCCAAGGTGCACATCCGCCAGTCCACCACGCTGATCGGTGCGATGCTGCTGCGCCGCGGCGACGGCGACGCCCTGCTGTGCGGCACCTTCGGCCGGCACAAGGACCACCTGCGCCACGTCAGCAACGTCATCGGCCTGAAGCCGGGCGCGTCGATCTTTGCGGCAATGAACGTGCTGCTGCTGCCGAAGCGGACGCTATTCGTGGCCGACACTTACGTGAACGAGGACCCGGGCGCCGAACAGATCGCCGAGATCACGCTGATGGCGGCGGAGGAAGTCAAGCGATTCGGCCTGGCGGCAAAGGTGGCGCTGCTGTCGCACTCGAACTTCGGCACCGACGACTCGCCATCGTCCCTGAAAATGGGCCGTGCACTGCAGATGATCGAGAAAGCAGCGCCTGACCTCGAGATCGACGGCGAGATGCACGGCGACGCGGCGCTGTCGGAGGCGATCCGCAACCGGGTCAACCCGGACTCAAAGCTCAAGGGCGAAGCAAACCTGCTGATCATGCCCAACCTGGACGCGGCCAACATCGCCTTCAACCTGCTGAAAATGACCGGCGGCGAGGGCATCACCGTGGGCCCGATCCTGCTCGGCGCGGCGGCGCCGGTGCACATCCTGACGCCCACCGCCACCGTGCGCCGGCTGGTGAACATGACCGCCCTGTGCGTGGTCGATGCCAATGCGCAGACGCAGCAGCAACAGAAAGTCGCCTGACGCTGCCCTTACCTGAGCGTGAACACCGTGAGCTCGACGGTCTGCGGGCCGGTGTTGCGCAGGCTGCTGCGCATTGTGTTCTCGCGGAAAACAAAGCCCGCAGGCGCGAGCTCGAACGTTTCCTCGCGACCGTCGACCGACTCCGTCAGCGTGCCGGCCGTCATTGCGACCCGCAGGCTGGGGCCGGGAATGTCGAGCGGCCCCAGCGCCTGCCCCGGAGCGAGCGCAATGCGCCAGGCACGCACGCGCTCGTTGTCCAGTACGGTGCGCAGACCCGGCCGGTCGGCGAGCGGCGCGCCGGTCTCGGCGGCCACGCCGAGCGGTTTAAGCAGCTCGATGCCGATCGCACGGAAAGTACCGGGTCCCCGGTTGATGAAACGGTGGGTATAAACGCCCTGCGTGCTCGCACGGTAATAGCCGACGTCGCCCGCCCGGATCGTCACTTCCCGGCGCGGCTCGCCGTGCACCTGGTTGTCCAGCGTCACGCCGGTAATCATCAGATAGGGATAGTCCAGCGCATGGGCGTGGAACAGGGTCTGCTCGCCTTCGGGGATTTCGACGTCGATCACCCGCACCCATTCGTTGACCAGCTTCGGAACATGCCGCGGTTCCTCATGCGCCGGCACCACCCGTTCGTCTTCCGCCTGCGCGGCGAGCGCGAACACCAGTCCGCACAGCGCCGTTCCCAGCCGCACCCTTGGACCTGCGCGCATCCGCATTCTCCTCATCCGTTTCGTCGTCATTCACAGTGCCGCACTTCTGCGGCAATCGCCCGCCTCTACCGCTCTTCGCGCCGCTCGACCGTTGCAAACTGAAGCGCCGCCAGCCTCGCGTACAACGGGATGGAGTCCAGCAGTTCGTCATGGGTGCCAAGCGCGACGAGCATGCCGTTATCGAGCACGGCGATGCGGTCGGCGCGGCGCACCGTGGCAAGGCGGTGCGCGATGATCAGCGTGGTGCGATTCTTCATCAGACGCAACAGCGCATGCTGGACCATGCGCTCGGACTCCGAGTCCAGCGAAGAGGTCGCTTCGTCGAGCAGCAGGATCGGCCGGTCGGACAAAATGGCCCGCGCGATGGCGAGCCGCTGGCGCTGTCCGCCGGACAGGCGCACGCCGCGCTCGCCAAGGACAGTGGCGTAACCCTGGGGCAGGCGGTCGACAAACTCCGCGGCGTAAGCCGCCTCGCACGCCCGCCGCACCTCCGTGTCGCTCGCATCCGGCCGGCCGAATCGCACGTTTTCGGCCACGCTCGCGGCGAAGATCGCGGGCTCCTGGGCCACCAGCGCCAGCCTGCGCCGCAGCACCGTCGGATCGACCGAGCGCACATCCACACCGTCTACGCTGACCGTGCCTTGCTGCGGATCGTAGAAGCGCAGCAGCAGCTGAAACACGGTGGATTTTCCGGCGCCGGACGGCCCGACCAGCGCCAGCCGCTCGCCGGGCTCGACGCGCAGCGTGAAATCCCGCAGCGCCGGCGGATGCGGTCGCGCCGGGTAGCAGAAGCCCACCCGTTCGAAGCCGACGCGGCCCAGCGGCGGCTGCGGCAGCGCCGCCGGTCGGGGCGGCGCCCGCACCTCGGGCTCGGCATTCAGGATTTCGATCAGCCGCTCGGCCGCACCGGCGCCGCGCTGCAAGTCGCCGATGACTTCGGACAGCGCGGCGGCGGCCGCCGCCACGATGGCCGCGTAGAACACGAAAGCCGACAGGTCTCCGGCGCTCAGCCGCCCCGACAGTACGTCGTGCCCGCCAATCCACAGAATCAGGCCGACGCCGCTGAACACCAGCGCAATCACCGCGGCGATCAGCGATGCGCGCATGCGCACCCGCCGGCGCGCCGTGTCGAAAGCCGCCTCGATGCGCTGAGCGAAGCTGAGCGCCTGCTCTTCCTCGTGCACGTAGGCCTGGATGGTGCGAATCTCGTGCAGCGATTCGTCGACCTGTGCGCCGAGATCGGCGACCCGGTCCTGGCTCGCCCGCGACAGCCGCCGCACACGCCGGCCGAACAGGAGAATCGGCCCGATCACCACCGGCACCATGGCAAGCACCAGCAGGGTGAGCTTCGGACTGGTCAACATCAGCATGACGAGCGCGCCTGTGCCCAGCAGCCCGTTGCGCAGCGCCATCGACACGCTGGTACCGGCCACCTGTTCGAGCAGCGCGGTATCGGTGGTCAGCCGCGAAATGACCTCACCGGTACGCGTCTGCTCGAACCAGCCGGGGGACAGACGCAGCAGCCGGCGAAAGACGTCGCGGCGAAGGTCTGCAATGATGCGCTCGCCCAGCCAGGAAATCAGGTAGAAACGAGACCAGGTGGCGACCGCCATGATCACCACCACGGCGAACAAAAAGAACAACCCCCGGTCGAGCGCATCGGCGTTGCCTTGCGCAAAGCCGCGATCGACAACCAGCCGAAGCCCCTGACCGAGCGCCAAAAAGCAGGCGGCGGCCACCAGCAGCGCAAGCGCGAAACCGATCAGCCGCAGGCGGTAAGGCGCCGCATACCGCCCCAGCAGCGCCAGTGCCCGCAGCCTGGGCAGTCCGCGAGCCGATGGCTGCGCGGGAACGCTGCCCGATGCCTCCATCGCCCCGGCGGCGTCTTGCGTTTGCGCGTGCGCGCGGCTCATCCGTCCCCCGGCCCGTCCCGGTCAAGCGCTTCGAGCGCCGTGCGCACGCGCGCCTCGAAATCGCGCCGGTCTTCCTCGCCCGGAAACTGGTCGCGGCTGACCTGGAGTATCGCGTCGACCTGGGCGCGCAATTCCTTGCGGTAGGGCGGTGGCAGATCGCGCCGGGCAATCGAGGCGATCACTTCCAGCAGGCGGATGATCACGGCGGCGTTCGACGCGGCGGTCTGCCGGATCTGGTTGAAGGCCGCGCGCACCACCCCGCGGTAGGTGTACGGATCGGCCACCAGCCGCACCCGGCCCTGGTCGTCGCGCCGGTAGCGCGACGGCAGCTCGCGCTCGGCGAGCAGCGACAGCACCGAGCCGAGCCGGTCGATGCAGTTGATGGCGGTGAACGGATCGTTCACTCCCGGAGACAGGGCGCGCAGCGCAATTTCGACCAGCTGGTGCACCGCGAACTCCGGGTCCTGGAACGACGTGCGTTCAGGGCCGGTAATGAACGCTTCCTGGATACGCGACGGCACCGGCGGTTCCGGCTCGCCGCCGGACATCAGCACCAGCGGCCGGCCTTCGATGACGAAGTGGCCCGGCCGGCATTCCAGCCAGAGTACACAGTCGCGCGCGCATGCAACAGACATCAGGGCGTCGTAGTCGATAGCCTGAACATAGCCAGAGCGTGGCACCGGAACCGGGCTGCATTTGCCCCGGTCCGGTTCGCGCGCCCCGTCCTGCTCGTCGTCCGGCGTGCGGGCCTGGCCCGAGCGCCGCTCGGGAAAGCTCGAGTGCAGCACTGCCTCTAGACTCGCTGCCACTTCGCCGATGATCCGCTCCGCCTGGATGAAACGCGACACATGGTGGATGAAGTAGATGAGCATTGCCGACAGGAACACGCCATTGGCGATGCCGACCGCAAGCGCGAGCTGCGGCACGAATACCGCGTCCGGGCGGCTGCGGATCGACGCCAGCACGATCAGGCTGTAGACGAAATTGCCGACGAACATGCCCAGCACCACCTGCGTCGCATTGTGGCTCATGAAGTTCCGCAGCAGCCGCGGCCCGAACTGCGCCGACGACATGTTCAGCACCAGCATGGTGATCGAGAACACCACGCCCGCCACGGTGATCGCCGACCCGGCAATGGTCGACAGCAGCGCCGCCGCTTCGTCCGGCCCGGCGATTCGCAGGTTGGCCAGCCAGGGCGTCTGTCGCAGTTGCGCCCAGTGGTCGACGTAGATCAGCAGCCCGGCCAGCGCGAGCGCGCCGAAGAGAAGCAGCCCGGGCACGAACCAGTAGCTGCTGAGCAGGTCCTGCCACAGCTTTTCGAGTCGAAGTTTCATCAGGCAGCGCCCATTCGCCGCCGGCAGGCGGCGCGCCGGGCATGCGTCGACGCTAGACGAGCGCCACTCCCGTGAACCAGCGATGGCCCCAGGCCAGCACGCCGGCGACGATCAGCCCGATCAGCACGGTGCGAACGTCGCGCGCCAGCGGCTGCACCTCGCCGGACGGCTTCGCGCCGCGCATGTTCTGCGCCCACATCGCGTAGAAGGAATAGACAAGAAACGAACCGAATAGCAGCAGCGACGCCAGGTCGCCGTTGGCCAGCAGATGCAGCCCCGCCCACAGCGCGACGCCCCACAGCATCGGGTGCGCCGTCAACCGGCGGAGGTTGTTCTTGCCGTGCGATGCGGCCAGCAGCACGAATGCAAGCGGCATCGCCCACAGCGCCGTGCGATAACCCCAGGCCGGCGGATTCCAGACCGGCACCGTGTCCGCAACCACCATGCCCCAGATCACCATTGCCAGCCCGGCGCCCGCGGCCAGGGAGTAGACGCCCTTGTACGTACCTTCGCCGTAGCGCGCGATCAGCACCGCCCGCGCCTGCCTGAAGCTGGTCAGCATGTGCACCGAAAAAAATACCGCCAGACCGAGAACCAGCAAGCCCATGTCGCCCTCCGACCATCGCGTCAATCGACGCATCATGCCCGTCGCATGGCGCATTGTGAAGCACGCGCGGCTTGTGTAACTTTGGCGCTCCGCGTTTCAGGATCGTCATGCAATGCCGCGCAGCAAATCCGCCCCCCGCAATGCCCCCCGAGAGTCCGCCGGGAAAGCTGCGCACGCGGCACGCCGGCCCGCGGCCCACTCGCGCAGCATGACCGACCGCGCCTACGCACGGCTCGAAGAGATGATCGTCACGTTGCAGCTTGCCCCCGGGGCGGCAGTATCCGAAGCCGAACTCGCCAGCCAGATCGGGATGGGCCGCACACCCATCCGCGAAGCGCTGCACCGGCTCGCTCGCGAGAAACTGGTGCAGATTCTGCCTCGGCGGGGCGTCATCGTTTCGCCCATCGACGTGGTGAGCCAGTTGCGGCTGCTCGAGGTGCGCCGCGAGCTTGAGCGCCTGATTGCGCGCACCGCCGCGCGTCGTGCCGACGAAGCGCAGCGCGCCGCCTTCGCGGATGTGGCATCGGCTTTCGAGGCGGCGGCCCGTGCCGGCGACGAAACCGGCTTCATGCGCACCGACCGCGCCTTCAATGAACTTTGCCTGGCGGCGGCCCGTAACGAGTTCGCCGCCGGCGCGATGTCGCTGATGCACGCGCTGTCGCGCCGCTTCTGGTTCATTCACTACCGGCAGGTCGCCGACATGCCGCTCGCCGCACGGCTGCATGCGTCGGTTGCGCGCGCCATCGCCGCGGGCAAACCGGCCGAGGCGGGTCGCGCTTCGGACGCGCTGATCGACTACATCGAATCGTTTACCCGCGCGACCTTCGACACGTAAGCGCCCGGCGCCCGCGCGGGCGCCGGGTTGACCGCGGCAGGCGGGGGCGCTACCCTGCATCCGCACTGATATATCAGTTGTCGTCCACTGCCTTTCCGCGCAGGAGTTCCGATGAACGCACAATCCATGTCGCCCAAACAGGCTGCCTTCCGCGAGGAGTACAAGCGACACATCGCCCCCTGGTACAACGGCTGGGGTCATCTGCTCTCCATCTTCGCACCCGGCGTCGCGGTGATCTGGTACTGCATCGCGCACATCGAAAACCCCTCCGCGCTCGAGATTCTGTTCGCGCTGCCGGTGCTGGTGTTTTACAACTTCAACGAATGGTGGCTGCACCGCAACGCCATGCACCGCCCGATAAAGGGGCTGGGCGGCATCCTGATGCCGGTGTACCACCGCCATACCCATCAGCATCACCAGTACTTCACCGCGCGTCGCATGACTTACGACACCAACCGGGAATGGCGAATCGTGCTGTTCCCGCCCTATGCCCTGCTGGTGTTCATGCTGATGACCTTGCCGGCGGCGGTAATCCTCGGCTACCTGTGGTCGCCGAACGCCGGTTACGTGCTGATGATGCTGACGCCGCTGTATTACCTGAACTACGAGGTGTTTCATCTGTGCTGTCATGTGCACGACAACGCCTTCGTGCGCAACTGCCCCCTGGTCAATACCATCCGCCGCCATCACGCAGCGCACCACAGCCAGCCGATCATGATGGAGCGCAACATGAACCTGACTTATCCGATTGCGGATTGGTTCATGGGCACCAGCGACCTGGACCGTGGACTGCTGGGCCACTTGTTCAATGGGTACAACACGAAATATGTCAAGCGGGAATTTGCAGAAGACCAGGGCGAAGAACTGGACGCGCGGGCAAAAGCGGCGTAACTTGCCGGTCCCGGCTTAGCCGTACCGACTGCCCGCAGAGGGGAGGGGGAAAGCCGCCTTAGAGCGGCAAAAAGGAGGAGGCCCACGAAGCAGTTGCTTCGTGGGCCTCGCCATTTGCAGGGGAGGGGAATCTGCAAAAGGCGCCGCCGCGTCCCCCGGCACGGCAGTATGACAGCGCAATCCCGGCGACTTACGCCGCCTCAGCCAGTCCCTGAGTGGCGCGCTCCGCCTCCAGCGTCGCCGCAACCGCATGCAACACCGACGCGATGCGTACCGCGGCCTGTATCTCTTCAGCCCCGACCCCGCCATCGCGCAGCACCTTTTCGTGGGCAACGATGCACTTTCCGCAGCCGTTGACCGCGGATACCGCCAGGCACCACAACTCGAAGTCGGTGCGCGCCACGCCCGGGCTGCCGATCACGTTCATGCGCAACCGCGCCGGCAGCCTGGCATATTCCTCGTTTTCCACCAGGTGGAGAAACCGGTAATACACGTTGTTCATGCCCATGATGGCCGCCGCCGAGCGCGCCGCGGCGTACGCCGCCGCGTCGAGCTTGCCGGCAAACTCGGCGCATACCGCCTCGATCACCTCGATGTTGCGGCTGGCGATGGCGGTGGCGATGAAGGCGCCCGCCTTACGCGCCTCGTTGAGCGTCGCCTCCGACGCCAGCGACCCGAGATTGAGCTTCAGGTCCCTCGCGTAGTCCGGCAAACGGTCTTTCAGCTCTTGTATCGACATCTGCTCTCCTTGCGTTGTGTGGGCAATCCGGCGCTCAGGCAGCCTTCAGCACTTCGTCGCCCTTCTGCCAGTTGCAGGGGCACAACTCGTCGGTCTGCAGCGCGTCCAGCACCCGCAATACTTCCTGCGGATTACGGCCGACGTTGAGGTCGTTCACCGACACGAAGCGGATCACCCCTTCCGGATCGACGATGAAGGTGGCGCGCAGGGCGACGCCTTCTTTCGCATCGAGCACGCCGAAGGCCTGCGAAATCTCGCGCTTGATGTCGGCGAGCATCGGAAACGGCAGATCCTTCAGGTCGGGGTGCGAGCGCCGCCACGCCAGGTGCACGAATTCGCTGTCGATCGACACGCCGTAGACCACCGCATCGCGATCGCCGAACTCGGCGTTGAGCCGGCCGAACGCCGCGATCTCGGTCGGGCAGACAAAGGTAAAGTCCTTCGGCCAGAAAAAAATCACCTTCCATTTGCCCGCGTTCGACTTTTCCGTGATTCGGGCAAATGCCCTGTCCTGGTCGGTGGATACCACGGCCTGGACATCGAAGCTCGGGATCCGGTCATTGATGGTCAGCATATGTCGTTGCCTCCGTTGAATTCAAACGTTTGGCCGCGCGGCGCCGGCAGCTTCCGGCGCTTCCCGGCCATGCGCAGCTGAGACTGGAGGATGCCCGGGCGGTTCTGATCGCTCCAATTGAGATTATTTGTTAATCTGATCGCCGCACTCGATCAAAGATCAGGCAATGACGATCAACGCCCTTCCCTCGCCCCGCCAGCTGCGCTACCTGGTGACGCTGCGCGAGACGCTGAACTTCCGCAAGGCGGCGGAACAGCTGTTCGGGACCCAGTCCACCGTGTCGCGCGGCATCAAGGAACTCGAGGCCCTGCTCGGCGCCACGCTGGTCTAGCGCGACCGGCGCTCGGTGCGGTTCACACCGCTGGGCGACCAGATCGTCACGCGCGCGCGCGGCCTGCTGACGCAGGCCGAGGACCTGGTGCGGCTCGCCCGCGGCGCGCAGGAGCCGCTGAGCGGCCTGATGCGCCTGGGCGTCATACCGACCATTGCGCCGTTCCTGCTGCCGGGGATCATGCCGGCGCTCAGGGAACGTCACTCCAGACTGCAGCTGTATTTGCGCGAGGATCTGACCGCCCGACTGCTCGAGCAGCTCGCTGCCGGCGAGCTGGACTTCGCGCTGATCGCGCTGCCATACGAAACCGACGAGCTGCAGGTCCGGGAGCTGTTTCGCGACGAGTTCTGGTTCGTCACCCGGCAGGACGACGCGCTGGCGCGCCACAAGGCAATTGCGGTCAAGGAAGTCGATCCGGAGCGCGTTCTGCTGCTGGAGGAAGGTCACTGCCTGCGCGAACACGCGATCGAGGCCTGCGGCACGCGCCGCATGGCGCAGCGGCCGGAGACCGGACTGGAGGCGACCAGCCTCTACACCCTGCTGCAGATGGTGGAGGGGGGCCTCGGCGTCACCCTGCTGCCGGAGATGATGCTGAAAGCAGGCGTGCTGAACGGTACCCAGCTGGTGGCGCGGCCGATCGCGTCGAAAGTACCGGCGCGCACGATCGCGCTGTGCATGCGTCGCACCAGCTCGCTCACGCGCGACTTCGACCTGCTGGCCGATCTGATCGTCGAGCACACGCGCACCGTCACCCGAACGCGCACCGCGTCTCGCCGCCGTTAGCGGCGAGGCATCACAGCAGAAGCGCGATCCAGAGCCCGGCGATCAGGGTGGTCACCAGCGTCACGGGCACTCCAACCGCGGCGTGCCGCCGCCAGTCGATGGCGATGTTGCGCCGCTGCGCCGCGTCCACGACGATGATGTTGGCAATGCTGCCGACGATGAGCAGGTTGCCGGCGAAGGTGCTCGCCAGGGCGAGCAGCAGTCCGGCATGCTCATGGGTGGCGAACGGCAGGAGCAGCATCACCGCCGGCACGTTCGAAACGATGTTGGACAGCACGAAGGCCAGCGTGAACAGCGGCAGCGGCTGATCGACATGGATGCCGGCGCTGCGCAGCCACGCGACCGCCTCCTCCGGCAGCCCGGTGCCGGTGAGCGCGTGGTTGACCACGAACAGTCCGATAAACAGCACCAGCAGCTGCCAGTCCACCAGCCCCAGCATCTTGCGCGAATGCAGCTTGGCGGAAAGCATCAGCACCCCGGCAGCCGTCAGCGCCACGACTTCGCGCGGCAGCGCGGAAAACAGGAACAGCACCAGCACCAGCGCTGCCACCGCAAGCCCCTTGGCGCTCTGCCAGCGGTCGAGCGCGGGCTGCTGATCGGGATGCAGCTCCGGCAGCGCCTGCGCCATCTGCCACCCCGGCACGTACCAGCGGCCGCGGCTGCCCCACGCGATCAGCAGCCAGGCCGCCACCAGCGACAGCAGCACCGGAACCGTCGCCTGCGCGAGATAACCGGCGAACGACAACTCCAGCGTCTCGCCGATCAGCATGTTCTGCGGATTGCCGATCAGCGTAAGCGCCGAGCCGATGTTGGCCGAGCAGGCGAGCGCCAGCAGAAACGGCACCGGGTTGAGCCGCCGCGCGAGGCAGATGTCGACCAGCACCGGCGCCATCGCCAGACAGATGATGTCGTTGCTGAACACTGCCGACAGCCCTCCCACCGTGAAGATGAGCAGCCCAAGCAGTACCACCGGGGACACGCGCCGGGCGCCAAGGCGGCGGGTGGTCCATGTATAAAAACCGCCCAGCCGAAGCTGCGCCGACAGCACCATGAAGGCGAACAGCAGGATCAGCGTCGGCACATGCAGCGCCTGCCACGCCTCGTCGAGCGTCAGCGTCTCGGTGCCGATCAGCGCAATCGCGCCGAGCAGCGCGATGCCGGTACGATCCAGCTTCAGCAGCGGCAGCGAGCCGAGCATCATGCCGGCATAGACGACGGCGAACACGCCGACGACGGTCAGGGTGTGGGCATCCATGTGCTCGGTGCGGAGAAGGGTGGAAAAACGGTCCGGCCGCGGTCGCCGCGACCGGCGGCCCGCGCCGGAGCGGGAACGCGCTCTATGCTGCCTCCCGCGCGCGCGACACTGCCGTCATCAGCCGGTCGAACGCTTCGGCAAACAGGCGCACGCCGTCGTCAAGCAGGACGGCCGTCACCGCATCGATCGAAATGCCCTCGCGTTCGAGCGCGGCCAGCGGCTCGCCGGCGCGGTCCAGGTCGCGCACCAGCGTGGCGTCGGGGCGGCCATGGTCGCGAAACGCATCGAGCGTGGCCGGGGGCATGGTGTTGACCGTATCCGGGCCGATCAGCTCGTCGACGTACAGTGTGTCGGGATAGTCAGGATTCTTGGTGCTGGTGCTAGCCCACAGCAGCCGTTGCACCGGCGCGCCGCGGCCGGCCAGCCGGCGCCACCGCTCGCCGGCCGTGAGCTCAAGGAAATGCCGGTAGGCCAGCTTGGCATTGGCGATGGCGGCGCGCCCCCTCAGCGCGAGCAGGCGCTCGCGTGCCGCTGTCGACGCCGCCGCCCGCTGCTCGAGCACGCCGTCGATGTGTGTATCGATGCGGCTCACGAAAAAGCTCGCCACGCTGTTGACCGTGTCCACGGGTCGACCTGCGGCAACGCGCCGCTCGAGACCACGCAGCCACGCCTGCGCCACCTCGGCGTACATAGGCACCGCAAACAGCAGCGTGACGTTGATGTTCAATCCCTCGGCGATCAGGCGCTCGATGGCGGGTAGCCCGGCCTGCGTCGCCGGCACCTTGACCATCAGGTTTGGCCGATCGACCGCCCGCCACAGGCGCTGCGCCTCGGACACGGTGCCGTCGGAATCGTGAGCCAGCCGCGGCGAGACTTCCAGCGACACGAAGCCGTCGCGGCCGCCGCTTGCCTCGAAACCCGGCCGCATCCGGTCGGCGGCCAGGCGGATGTCCTCAATGGCAATGCGCTCGTACACCGCGCCGGGGTCGTCGCCCGCGGCACCCGCCGATGCCAGCGCCTCGCGATACTCGGCGCCGCTTCCGATCGCCTTCTCGAAAATCGCCGGGTTCGACGTGAGCCCCTTGATGCCGTCCTCACGCACGAGCCGCTCCAGCCCGCCGTCGGTCAGCAGGCTGCGGCGGATGTAGTCGATCCACACCGATTGACCGAATCGTTCGAGTTCGCGCAGTCGGCTCATGAAAGTGGCTCCGGCTCCTGTCGGGGCAACGATACTCCATCGCGGCATCCGGGCGAAACCCCGCATCGATACGGGACCGCCGGCGATCGTCGGCGTCACCGTGTCTGGACGCGGCGCGCCGGCCCGTGTACATACCGAACTTCCCGCCCCCCGACTCCTCGGAACTCAAGGCCCGTCAATGACCGCCGATACCCGCGAACGCAGCTTCTGGCTGATAACCCTGCTCGCCGCAGCGCTGATGACGGTAACCATGGGTCTGCGCCAGTCGCAAGGCCTGTTCGTCTCGCCGATCAACACCTCCACCGGGCTTGGCGTCGCCTCGATCAGCCTGGCCATGGCGATCGGGCAGTTCGTCTGGGGCGCGATCCAGCCGCTGGCCGGCGCGGTGGCGGACCGTTACGGTCCGGGCCGGGTGCTGGCCGCCGGCGTGATCGTGCTGGCGCTGGGCAGCGCCCTGACCCCGCTAATGACAAGCACCTGGGGCTTGAGGTTCTGGTTGCCTCCGGCGCGGGCGCCGCCAGTTTCTCGGTGCTGATCGGCGCGGCCGCGCGCCGGCTGCCAGCCGAGCGCCGCGGCTTTGCCTCCGGCATCATCAATGCCGGCGGCTCGTTCGGCCAGTTCCTTTTCGCGCCGGTCTCGCAGCGCCTGATCGCGATGTTCGGCTGGATGGGCGCGATGTACGCACTCGCCGCCATCGCGCTGGCCACCCTGCCCCTCACCCGCTGGCTGCGTGGACAGCCGGCCCCGGCCACGCAGAGCGCGCCGCACGCCGGTGCAGAGGCGGCGCCCGTCGATCGCGGCCTCAGGGCAGCGCTGCGCGACGCGATGAAAGACCGCAGCTACCTGCTGCTGCACGCCGGTTTCTTCACCTGCGGGTTCCACATCGCTTTTCTCATCACCCACCTGCCAGGCGAAGTCCAGCTCTGCGGCCAGCCGGCGCAGGTGGCGAGCTGGTCCATCGCCATCATCGGGCTGGCCAACATCGTCGGCAGTCTGGCCGCCGGCTGGGGCACCCAGGCCTACCGCAGCAAGTACATTCTGTTCTGGATGTACGCCTCGCGCGCCGCGCTGATCCTGGCCTACCTCGCAGCGCCGAAGACCGCGCTGACCTTCTACATCTTCGCAGCCGGCCTCGGCCTGACCTGGCTGGCAACGGTGCCGCCCACTGCCGCCATCGTCGGCAAGCTGTTCGGGCCGCGCTATCTCGCAACCCTGTTCGGCCTCACCCTGCTGACCCATCAGACCGGCGCCTTTCTCGGTGCCTGGCTGGGCGGCATCGCGCTGGTAAGCCTGGGCGACTACAACTGGATGTGGTATGCCGACGCCGCGCTGGCCGCGGCCGCCGCCATCGTCAATCTGCCGATCCGCGAGGCGCGCATCGCGCCGAGGCTCACGCCCGCCTGAGCGCCGGGTCAGCCCGCCGCCCGACTCGCGGCCGATCCGCACTGGATTTGACGGGCAAAACATGCCATAAACGCGCGTTCGTTGGCCGACCCGGAAGACAGGCATGGCGAGGCACCTGCGCGAAGACCGGCACAAGACCCGAGTTCCCGGCGCAACACGCGCCAAGAGCAGCACCCGAACGCCGGAGCCGGCATCCGGCGACTGGGTCACGCTGGCGATCGACGCCGCCGATCTCGCACTGTGGGACTACGATGTCGCGAGCGGGCGGGTCCGGCTGAGCGCGCACTGGGCGCGCATGATGGGGCTGCCCGAAGGCCCGGTCGATACCGACATCCATGCGCTGACCCGGCGCGTGCCCGAGGCGGATCGCGAGCAGGTGCGCGCTACGCTGGTTCACAGCCTCAAGCATCCGGACGCCGTGTACCGCATGGAGCACAAGGTGCTGCGCGAGGACGGCGCCGCGATCACCATCATGAGCTACGGGCGGGTGGTGTCGCGCGACACCGGCGGCCGGGCATTGCGCATGGTGGGCACCAACCGCGACATCAGCTGGTACGCGAACGCGGTGGAGGAATTGCGGCGCAGCGAGCTGCTGCTGCGGGCGGCACTGGAAGGCTCGGCGATCGGCATGGCGCTGGTGGCGCCGGACGGCCGCTGGCTGAAAGTCAACAAGGCGCTGTGCGACATCGTCGGCTACAGTGAAGAGGAGCTGCTCGCACGCACTTTCCAGGACATCACCCACCCCGACGACCTCGATGCCGACCTCGGGCTGCTGCGCGAAACACTGGAGGGGCGGCGCAGCGCCTACCAGTTGGAAAAGCGCTACCTGCACCGCAACGGGCACCAGGTCTGGGTACAGCTCAACGTTGCCCTGGTGCGCGACGTGCGCGGTCAGCCGCTGGAATTCGTGTCGCAGATCCAGGACATCTCCGCGCGCAAGCGCGCGGTGGAGGCGCTGCGCGACAGCGAAGCGCGGCTCAAGAACGCCCTGCAGAACTCGCCCATCGGCATGGCGCTGGTCGGCCTCGACGGCAGGTTCCAGGCGGTCAACCTGGCGCTGTGCGAGCTGGTCGGCTACAGCGAGGCCGAATTGCTCGGCCTGGGCTTTCCGGACATCACCCACCCCGACGATCTGAACACCGATCTCGCCTATGTGAAGGAGATGTTGTCCGGCAAGCGAAACGCCTACGAGATGGAGAAACGCTACGTCCGCAAGGACGGCGCCATCGTCTGGATCCAGCTCAACGGCTCGGTGGTGCGGGACGAAGCCGGCCGCCCGCTGCAGTTCATTGCCCAGATCCAGGACGTTTCCGAGCGGCATCGCACGCGCAAAGCGCTGATCGAATCGGAACAGCGACTGGAGGCCGTGCTGGCCGGCGCCGACCTCGGCACCTGGGACTGGGACGTGCCGAGCGGTCGGGTCGTGTTCAACGAGCGCTGGGCACAGATGCTCGGTTACCGGCTGGAGGAGATCGAGCCGCATGTGCGCGCCTGGGAAAAACTGGTGCATCCCGACGACATGCCGCGGGTACGGCAGATACTCGATGCCCACCTGCGCGGCGAGACGCCGCTGTACGAGACCGAGCACCGGATGCGCAGCAGGCATGGAGAGTGGATCTGGATCCTCGATCGCGGACGCGTGCTGGAGCGTTCGCCGGACGGGCTGCCACTGCGCGCGAGCGGCACGCATATGGACATCACCGACCGCAAGACAGCGCAGCGGCGCGCCGAGCATCTCGCGCTGCATGATCCGCTGACCGATCTGCCCAACCAGCGCCTGCTGCTGGACCGCATGGAAGTGGTACTGGCGACGGCGCGCCGCCGCAAATCGGGCGCGGGCGTGCTGTTCATCGACCTCGACGGATTCAAGGCGATCAACGACATGCACGGACATGCCGCCGGCGACGCGGTGTTGAAGACCATCGCCGGGCGCCTGACCGCCGTCCTGCGCGCCTCCGACACGGTGGCGCGCGTCGGCGGAGATGAGTTCGTGGTGATGCTGCCAGAGGCCGCCGCACGCCCCGTTCTCGACCAGCTGTCGGCCCGCATCATCGAGCGCATCGGGCAACCGATCACGCTGGACAACGGGGCGCAGGCGCGCGTTTCCGCCAGCATCGGTATCGCCCTGTACCCGCAGCACGGCGAGGATACCCAGTCGCTGCTGCAGCGGGCGGACACCGCGATGTACGAGGCGAAGCGGGCGGGCGGCGCGCGCGCCGCGCATTTCGGCCGCTGACCCCGGTACGCTCGCGCCGCAGCCAGGGCGGTGGGCAGCAGCGGGCATCCGGCATTGCGCGGCAACAGGCAACGCGCCGCTGGCCGGCCGCGGCGGAAACCCCGCGGGAATTGACTAAACTGGCAGGCGCCGGAACGGCAAAGCGATTCTCCGCCGCGCGCGAACAACCGCGACTGAAGCCTGTCACACTGTGCATGACGATGTCCGACAACGACAACTGGGCCTTTCCCGAGAACGCGCAGCCCGACCCGCGGGCGCTGCGCTTCGATCTGGATGCCGCGCTCGACGCGGTGGTCATGCTGCGCGCGGAAGTACCGGACGATGCGTTCACCGCCTCGATTCTCGGCACCGAGCGGCTTGGCAGCGGCGTTGTCATTCGCGAGGACGGGCTCACCCTGACCATTGGCTATCTGATCACCGAAGCCGAGGACATCTGGCTCACCACCAACGCGGGCACCGCGGTGCAGGCCACCGTGCTCGCCTACGACCAGGCCACCGGGTTCGGCCTGGTGCAGCCGCTCGGGCATCTCGGCGCGCCGGCGCTGCCGAGGGGCAGCGCGCGCCAGTGCTCTCCGGGGGACGACGTGCTGTTCGCCTGCCACGGCGGGCGTCCCCACGCGCTCAAGGCCAAGCTGGTCGCCCGCCGGGAGTTCTCCGGTTACTGGGAGTACGTGCTCGACGACGCGCTGTTCACCGCGCCGGCGCACCCGCAGTGGGGCGGCGCGGCGGTCATCGGCATGGATGGACGCCTGCTCGGCATCGGCTCGCTCCTGGTGCAGGAAGTTATCGCCGACACGCCGATGCAGGGCAACATGGTGGTGCCGATCGACCTGCGGGAGCCGATACTGGCGGACCTGTTGCGCCTCGGCCGGCCGGACCGGCCACCGCGGCCGTGGCTGGGCATGTACACGGCGGAAATCAATGGCCGCCTGGTGGTGGCCGGTGTCGCCGCCGACGGGCCGGCCGAACGCGCCGGCGTGCAGCCGCAGGACGTGGTGCTCGAAATAGCGGGGCAGCGCCCGGCCTCGCTTGCCGACTTTTTTCGCCGGGTATGGCAGCTCGGCCCGGCCGGTACCACGGTCCCGCTGAAACTGTCGCGCGAGGGCGCGGTGTCGCACGCCGAGCTGGAATCCCGCGACCGCAACGATTTTCTGAAGAAACCCCGCCTGCATTGAGCGGGCGCCGACCATATGCGCGCCACGGGCGGCGCAGCGCACCGAGTCCGGGAGGAAACCGGCAGATGGCATCCATTACCCGCCGCGCACGCATCGGTTCGCCGGCGGCGCGCTCGCAGCACCGCCCGCGGCATCGCTGACATGGCCGCCGTTACCCGCCCGCGCATTGCGATACTGGACGACTGGCAGGGGGTGGCGCAGCAGAGCACCGACTGGACCCCGCTCGAGAGCCGCGCCGAACTGACATTCTTTTCCGAGCCGTTTGCGGGTCCGGATGCGCGCGCGGCCGCGCTCGCCGGCTTCGACATACTGATCGCGATGCGCGAGCGCAGCCCGCTGCCGGCCACGGTCATCGAGCGGCTGCCGCGGCTGCGCATGATCGCGCTCACCGGCGCGCGCACCTGGACGCTCGACATCGAAGCCTGCAGCGCGCGCGGCATCGTGGTGTGCAACACCGGCGGCGCAATGGCCACCGCCGCCACCGCCGAACTCGCCACCGGCCTGCTGCTCGCGGCCGCGCGGGCGCTGCCCGCGGCCGATGCGTCGATGCGTGCGGGTCATTTCCAGGCCGGCGTCCCGGCGGGCATGGTGCTCGAAGGCAGGACGCTGGGCATCATCGGGCTGGGCAAGATCGGCGCGCGGGTGGCGCGCCACGGCGCGGCCTTCGGCATGCGGGTTCTCGCATGGAGTCAGAACCTCACCGACGAGCAGGCCGCGGCCGCCGGCGCAACCCGGGTCGACAAGGACACGCTGCTCGCCGAATAGGACGCGGTGTCGCTGCACCTGGTGCTGTCCGACCGCACCCGCGGCGTCATCGGCGCGCGCGAGCTGGCGCGCATGAAGCCGGGCGCCATTCTGATCAATACTTCCCGCGGTCCGCTGGTCGACGAAGCCGCCCTGGTCGCGCGCCTGGAGGCCGGTGCACTGGTCGCGGCGCTCGACGTGTTCGGCGAGGAGCCGCTGCCCGCGGCCCACCCGCTGCGCCGTCTGCCCAACGTGGTGCTGACCCCTCACCAGGGCTACGCCACGCGCGAGGTGTATTCGCAGTTCTACCGGGAATCGATCGAGAACGTGCTCGCGTTCCTCGACGCCCGCCCGCAGCGCATGCTCAATCCGCAGGCCTGGCGCGGCGGCTGATCCCGCCTAGGCCTTCTTCTTCGCGGCGCGCGCCTCGCTGATCAGCCGGTTAACCGTCTGCAGTTCTTCCTCGAAACGCGCCGGCAGCACCTCCGCCAGGCTTCTGCGCGCCAGCCGCTTGGTGGCAACCACCGCCGGCTTCGACTTCGCCGCGATCGAACGCGCCAGCGCCTGCGCCGCCTTGAGCGGCGGCTCGTCGCGACTGATGCGCGAAACCAGGCCTAGCGCATACGCCTCGTCCGCATGCACGCGCCGGCCGGTGAGCAGGATGTCCATCGCGCGGGCGTACCCCAGCAGCCGCGGCAGCAGATGGGAGCTGCCGCCCTCCATCGTGATGCCGATGTCGACAAAGGGATACTGCAGAAAAGCCGCCGGCGCCGCGATCACCACGTCGCAGTGCAGCAGCATCGTCGCGCCAACGCCCACGGCCGCGCCCTGCACTGCCGCCACCACCGGGAGCTGCAGCCCGCCCAGGGTTTCCAGAAAGCGATAGGCCGGACCGTGGGCCGGCTGCGGCCAGCGCGTCTCGAACTCGGCGAGGTCGTTGCCGGCGCAGAAAACAGGTCCCTGCGAGCACAGCACGATGCAGCGCGCGGCGTGCATGCTGTCGATGGTGGCCAGCGTCTCGGCCAGCACCGTGTAGGCATCCACGTTGAGCGCATTGCGCTTGTCCGGGGCCTGCAGCTCGACCTGCCAGACGCCCGCTTCCTTTTCCTCGGAATGAATCATGTTCCGGTTCGCTCCCGTTCGATTGCGGCAACGCCGCCGCAGCCGGCACCCGATGCGGCGCTCAGTCCACCGTCCAGGTGTTGATTCTGCGTTCCACCAGCTCGACGATCGCCGCACGCAGCTCGGTTTCCGACGGCACGTCGTTCAGCGACGTGCTGTTGCGGACCGAGGCCCAGTACACGTTGCCGGTGTCGCGCTCGACGATGCGGCGCTGCAGGTCGACGATCAGCAGATAGGTGTAGGTGTTGTGCTGAATGTACTTCGACGACAGGCGCAGGCGCAGCCGATGGTTGCCGCCATTGGCAACATCCGGCAGGCCGGTAAGCGCCCCCGCCAGGCGCCCCTCGAACAGCGTGATCAGGCTGGCGCGCTTGAGCAGCGGGCCGTCGACCTCGGCTTCTATCGTGACCGCTCCGGCGCTGCCGGCGCAGAGCAGCGTCCACAGCGCGATCGCAGGGATGAGTGCTTTCATGACGCGACTTGCCTCCTCGGATTTCAGGTTGCCCCCTTTGGTGCGTCATTGTCCGTGAAGCAGGCGCGCAGGAACAGGCCCGCCCGCTCAGGCCGCGCTTGCGGGCATCGGCTGCAGGCTGCGCAGGCTGCGTCGCAGCAGCCAGGCGGCAATCGACAGATTGAGCAGATTGAACGCGATGCCGTTGACGAACGCCGCGTCGTACGAACCCGTGACGTCGAAGATTGCCCCCGACATCCAGCCGCCGAGCGCCATGCCGAACAGGGTCGCGGTGATGACCATGCCGACCCGCATGCCGGCCTCCTTCGGCGTGAAATACTCGCGGACGATGAAGGCGTACGAGGGGACGATGCCGCCCTGGAAAAGACCGAACAGCGCCGAGATCACATACAGCGACACCAGCCCGTCGAACGGCAGAAACAGGAACAGCGCGAGGCACTGCATGCCCGAGCCGATCAGCAGCGTGCGCAACCCGCCGATGCGGTCGGATATCCAGCCGAACACCAGGCGGCTGACGATGCCGCAGGCGAGCATCAGCGACAGCATCTGCGCGCCGCGCGCCGCGCCATAACCGAGATCACCGCAATAGGCGACCAGATGCACCTGGGGCATCGACATCGCCACGCAGCAGCTCGCGCCGGCAACGATCAGCAGGGTCTGCAGCGCCGATGGCGACAGCCCGAGCGGGCGCGGCGACCAAGCCGCCGGGCGCAGCCCGGCGGCCGGCGCAACTTCGAATTCCGGCGCGCGCCGGCGCAACGCAAGCGCCACCGGCAGCATGGTCAGCGCGCAGAACGCCGCGATACCCATGAACGTGGCCCGCCAGCCGGCTTCCGCGATGAAGTGCTGCACCACCGGCGGCCACAGCGTGCCCGCCAGATAGTTGCCACTCGCGAAGATGCCGACGGCTATGCCGCGCCGGCGGGTGAACCAGTGCGAGGTGTCGGCCAGCAGCGGCGCGAAGGTGGCCGAGCTGCCGAAGCCGATCAGCAGCCCCTGGGCCAGTGCGTACTGCCACAGGCCGGCGGACATCGCAGCGGCCGCGTACCCGAGCGCCAGCGCCACGGCGCCGACCAGCAGGGGCGGCGCGATGCCGAAGCGATCGGCGGCACGGCCCATCAGAATTCCGCCCAGGCCGAAGCCGACCATGGTCATCGTGTACGGCAACGAGGCATCGCCGCGCGCGATGCCGAACTCCTGCTGGACGGCCGGCAGCGCGACCACCACCGACCACATGCCGACGCCGCCGATGGTGGATAGCAGCAGCGCGGTCGCGAGTCTCGCCCACGCATAGGGTGACTCGGAACCGCCCAGCCAGAAGGATTGCGTTGCCCGCATCATCGCCGCTCCGTGAGCGGGCGATTGTGCCATGCCGTGCGCAGCCGCCCGGGCCGATCCGACCGCGGTTGTGGGGCGCTACGGCGCAGAGGTGCTAGGCGTCCCGGGGCGCCAGGCACTCCTGCATGCCCTGCCTGAAGCCGCGCATCCAGCGGCCGTCAGCCAGCATTCTCGCCAGCCGGGGCCGTTCGTACTCGTCGGCAATCTCGACGTAGGACATGTAGCCCATGCGGCGCGAGGCGCCCAGCACCATGCTCATCGCATCGTCGATCGCGGCGCGTTCGTCCGGGTCGGCCGCCGCGCGATCGAATCCGTCGATGCAGGCGCGAAACGCCGCGTCGTCGCGCGGCGAGTCGGGGAACAGGTCGTGCGAAATTCTCAGCAGCGTGAGCCCGTCCTCGGCGCTGATATGCCTGAGTCCTTGCGCCCAGGCGGCCGCTTCGCCGCCAGCCGCGGACAGCGGGGCGCACAGCGACATGAGCAGCGCGGCCAGCGCCGCGCGCAGCCCAGGCGCCACAGGAAAACGCATCGTGCTGGGGAAGATCATCGGGCAATGGCTCCAGTGAACAGTTTCGATTGATTCAGCCGGTCCGCATGCGCCGCATCAACGGCGGGCGCGCGTGGCGCCGCCGCGGTCAATTGTCGTCGGGCGAGTCGTTCGACCAGCGCGCGGCGGTCTCGCCGAGATCTTCGTCGAGTCCGGTGTCAAGATTTTCTTCGACTTCCTCGTCATGCCGGTCCATGTCCTGGATCAGTGCGCGCAGGCGGCGTTCCGACGCAGGTTCGCTTTCGCCCGTGTCGCCCGCCTCGGCCTCATTCGGCCGACGCCCGCTTTTGCCCGGTCGGCTTGCCGGACCGCCCCGTCCTTTCGCGTCTGACTTGCTCATGGCTTTTCTCCTGCTCATATCGGCGGCAAAGTACCGCGCTCATCGGCAGTATCCGCGCGAAGGCTGCGTCCCGGTCAGCACCGGCGTCGCCGGATATTCGCATGCAAACCACACGACCTGCCCCTTGTCGGTCACCGGCATGCTCAGGTAGGCGCGCTCGCCCGCGTTCAGATAGCCGCTGCTCACGCCAAGCTGCTCGCCGGCCGCGGCCGCGCATCGCGCCAGCCTGCCGTTTGCCGTGCTTGGCCCGACAATACAATAAGTGTAGTTCGCTGCGGAAGTGCAACGGTTCGCGAGGGAAAAGAAACCGGCCGCGGTGCGCTCCATCGCGAGGCAGTATGAGCGGTTGAGCTGTGCCGAGCGCGCATTCTCATCCGCCGGTGAAGCTGCCGTGTCGGGCACCCGCGCCTCGGAAGGCGCGGACTCGCCGCCCTCGCGCGCCTGCGCCGCGCCCTGCGGTGCCGTGCCTTCCTGCGCCGCACTGATTTGCGCGGGCAATCGTTCACCGGCGACCGGATCGATCTCCGCCGCACCGCAGCGCCGGTGCAAATAGGATTCGGAGCCGCCGTACTTGTAGGCAACTCGCAACTGCTCGCCGATCAGCGTCAGCGCCAGGCCGATCGAAGTGTCGAGCAATTGGGTCGCGTCGAGCACGTCGAAGCGATATTCGACCCAGGCGCCGACGAACTCGACGCGCAGGCTGCCTGCCGACACCAGCACCGAGCGCATGCGCGCCGCGATGGCCGCTCCCGACCCGGCGGCGCCGCGATCGATGAGCCGCGCCTCGCGCAACTGGCGGATCTCGATCACCGGTGCGCCGCGCCGGTAGTCGTCGTGCGGCGCGGTGCACCACGAGGCCTGGATGCGCTCGGCAAGCGCCGCCGGCGCTTGCGCGCGTGCGCCGCTCACGGCGCACAAGGCGACGATCAACATCACCAACGGCACGGTGGGCGGGCGCTGCTGCTGCATGTTCAGATCTCCCTTCGCGGCACCGCAACACGCGCACCGCCACGTGGCAAGGATACCTTGCGCCGCGCGGGGGTTGTGCGCTCGCCGTCGAGGCGGACAATAGGCGCAGACGTGCCGCGCCAGCCGTGGCGGCAGCGAGGCCCGACTGTGACAAGGAGGAGAATATGGCAAAAGCGATCGATACGCTCGAGCATCCCGCCGAACGGCCGCACGGTAGCCGCGTCGACGCGCTGCGTGCCCTGCACTGGCTTGCGCTCGGCTGGCGCGATTTCGCCGCCAATCCGGGTCCCGCAGCAGCGCAGGGCGCGATCCTCGCGGCGCTGGGCTGGCTGATCCTGATGTTCTGCAGCACGCAGATCAACCTGCTGGCGGCGGCGATTTCGGTCTTTCTGCTGGTGGCGCCGGTGCTGGGCGCCGGCTTCTACGAGTTGTCGCGCCGGCGCGAGCGCGGCCAGGCCGCCAGCTTTGATGCCGCGCTCGAAGGCGCGACGGCGCGGCGCTGGCCGCTGGCGCGGCTGGGCGCAGTGCTTGGCATCGTCGCCATCGCCTGGGTGCTGACGTCGAACGCGATGTTCGCCGGCAGTTTCATGACCGCGCCGCCACCGCCGGGCGAAACCTTCTACCGCACCATCGTCGACTGGGCCGGCTCCGGCTTTCTGATGACCTACATGGTCACCGGCGCACTGTTTGCCCTGGTCGCCTTCGTCCTTTCGGCAACCTCGGCGCCGATGCTGTTCGATCGCGATATCGGCGTGCGCCAGGCCATCGGCGCGAGCGTGCGCACGGTCGCCGCCCATCCGCTGCCGATGCTGGTATGGGCGACCGTCATCGCGATTCTGGCGGCGGTCGGCTTTGCCACGCTGCTCATCGGGCTGATCGTGATTCTGCCGTGGCTCGGACATGCGACCTGGCACGCCTACCGGGAGCTAACGCGCTGACCCGTTCGCCGCGCGCAGTGGCCGCGCGCCAGTGCCGCCTGCAATAATGTCCGGGTGAGCGTATTCCCCGGATGGAGATGAGCAAGGTCGACCGCGCGGTTCTGCAGCGGGACGGCGTGCGCGCCGCGGTGCGCGCCGCCGGGCACGGCCACCTGCTCCTGTCCGACGAGGCCGTGGCGCATTCCCTGGCCGAAACGATGGCGTCCCACCGGCCGGGCGCGCCGGTCTGGGTGTTCGGCTACGGCTCGCTCATCTGGAATCCGCTGATGGAGTACGCCGAGCGGCACACCGCGCGCGTTCACGGCTATCACCGCGGGTTCTACGTCTGGTCGCGAGTGAACCGCGGCTCGCCGCAGGTACCCGGCCTGGTGCTCGGGCTCGACCGCGGCGGCTGCTGCCACGGCGTCGTCTATCGCCTGCATGCATCGTCGCAGGCGGAGGATCTGCTGCTGCTGTGGCGGCGCGAGATGATCGGCGGCACCTACCGGCCGCGCTGGGTGAACGCCGAGTTCGATGGCCAGCGTACACGCGCGATCGCGTTCACCGTGAACCGCCGTCATCCGGGCTACACCGGCCGCCTGAACGATGCCCAGATTCTTTCGATCGCGGCGCGCGCCGCGGGACACTACGGCAGCTGCGCCGACTATCTCATCCAGACCGCCCGCAGCCTCGAGTCTCACGGCCTGCCCGATCGCCGCCTGAGCAAGCTGGCCGCGCTGCTCGGCCGGGAGCAGACCATCACCGTGTAGCGGCTTGCGCGCGCATCGGCGCGTCGATGGAATCGTCCATGCGAATTCACGTTCTCTCCGATCTTCACCTGGAGTTTTCCGACCGGCATCCACCGCTCGCGCTGCCGGAGACCGGCGCCGACGTGGTGGTCATCGCCGGCGACATCCACGTCGGCGCCCGCGCCTTCGACTGGGCCGAGCGCAGCTTTCGCGACCAGACGGTGCTGTACGTCCCCGGAAATCATGAGTACTACGGCGGCGACCTGGCAGGCGTCGGGCGCGACCTGCGCGCGCGCGCGGCGCGCAGCCCCAACGTCCGGCTGCTGGACAACGACTGCCTGGCGCTCGACGGCGTTCGCTTCATCGGCAGCACGCTGTGGACCGATTTCGATCTGTTCGGCCGCGAACGGGCTGGCGAGGCGATGCGGGAGTCGCTGCGCCATCTGGTCGACTTCCGCGCGATCCGCTCGGCAAACGGCAGGTGCCTGACGCCGGAGGAGACCATCGACCTGCACCGTGCGGCACGTGCGTTCCTGGAAGCAAGCCTTGCCGAGCCGTTCGACGGACCCACCGTGGTCATCACCCACCACGCACCGCACCCGGGCAGCCTGCATCCACGCTGGGCGCAGCACCTCACCAGCGCGGGTTTCGTCTCCGACCTGCAGGCGCTGATGGGCCGGGCCGAACTGTGGATCCACGGCCACACCCACGACGGTTTCGACTACAGGGTCAACGGCACCCGGGTGCTGGCGAACCCGATGGGCTATCGCACCTCAAACTGGTGGGAAAGCCAGGTCGGCGGCGCGGCGTCGTGGGTGCGCTACGAGAATCCGCGCTTCGACCCCGGACTCACGGTCGATATCGCGCCCGCCGGCCGTTCCGGACCGGCTTGATCCCGGTCAACGCGCCGCCGACGCTGCCCTTACACACTTCGGGCGCGATCCGAATCCGAAGAGAAGTTCATGAATGCCCGCCGCGTCGGTCGCCCGCTTGCGGCCGCGCTGTGCGCAGCGCTGCTGTCGCTCGCGCAGACCGCACTGGCCGGCGACAAATTCGACGACTGCGCCGACCCGGAGGCCGCGCGCCGGTACGTCAAGAACTGTCTGGCGGAAAGCCCGTACCGCACCCAGGAATACTGCGAGGCGCAGGCGCTGCAGAACGCCTGCAAGCCCAGGCAATAGGCCTGCCGGCGCCGCGCGCGTTCAGGACCGTGCCGCGCGATAGGCCCGCGCCCGCTGCAACTCGGGCCGGTCGCTGTCGCGCGTTGCGGTCAGCGTTTCCAGCTTCTCGTAGTAACTGCGCGCCCTGGCCTGATCGCCCGCCAGTTCCGCCGCCCGCGCCGCGCCATACAGGGCACGCAGGCGGTTCGGGTCGCGCCCGAGCGAGCGTTCGAATTCGGCCAGCGCCTGCGCCGGCTGTCCGCGCATCGCCAGCAGTTCGCCAAGCAGTTCGCGACAGGGCACGATACTGCCCGGCGTCACCGGATGCTTGTCGCTGGCCTCCTCCTGTTCGGCGGCAAGCTGCATCAGCCGCAGCGCGTCCTCGCCGCGCCCCTCGGCGAGCGCCACCCAGGCCTGGACGGCGGTAATCTGAAACGCGGTCTGCCCCGCCCAGTACGCGTTCTTGGCGCCGAGCAGCTGCTCCTTCAGCGCCTCGAGGCGCGCCAGGTCTCGGCGAGCCGCGGCAGCGTCGCCGTTGCGCGCCGCGCCCAGCGCGCGCGCGAAGACAAGAATGCTCTCGGCGTGCGGAAACCGGTTCCAGGCCAGGTCCGGCGGCGACAGCTGCAGTGCCGCGGCCTGTGCCCAGTCGCCGCGCTCCAGCGCGTAGCGCGCCGGAATCGCCGCCAGCGCGTAGGCCGCGGGGAAATTCTCGACGTTGACCTTGCGGATGGCCAGCGCCTCCTCGAGCAGCGCCCGCGCCGCCCGGTCCTGCGCCAGCTGCAGATGGCCGAAGACCATGTAATCCATGGCATGCAGCGCATCGTAGGCGCCCACGCCGAGGGTGCTGTCCTTGAGCTCGTTCTTGGCGGCGGAATACGACAGGCGATTGCCGTCGATCAGCTCGTGCCATAAGCCCACCCGGGAAAAGATGTGCGAGGGCATGTGCAGCGCATGCGGCACCGAGGGCGCGATGCTGGCGTAGAGGCGCGCGGCCGGCAGGCCCCGCTCGGCCAGCTCGGCGTAGTCGTAGGTATGAATCAGGTAATGGGTCACGCCCGGATGATCGGGGTACTTGCGAAACAGCGGCTCGAGTATGTCGGCGGCTTTGAGCTGCTTCGCGAACGTCTTGTCGGTGGGTACAGCCGCGGCGTTGAGGACGAGCGCATAGAGAATCTGCGCCTCGTCGTCGTTCGCATGGCGCGCCGCCACCCCGGCCATCGCCTGCTCGAAGGCGACCACGCGGGTGCGGTGGTCGACCGTCTCCCAGTCGCGCAGGAACTCCGCCAGCGCGGCAATGTAGTCGCGCTCGCGCTCGCTGCGCGCGCCCACCCGCTGCGCCTCGGCCAGCGCGGCGGCGGCTACTTTCATGGCGGCCGGCGGCACCGGCCAGGCGAATGGATTGCCCATCGACATCATGGCAATACCCCAGTGGGCCATCGCGCAGCCCGGATCCGCCGCGAGCACCTCGGCGAAGGCGCGCTTCGCCGGGTCGAACCAGAACGAGTGAAACAAGGCCATCGCGCGGTTGAAGCGCTGCTGCGCCTGCGGCGTGCAAGACACCTTGAAATCGACCGTGCCGAGCTTTTCCGGGGGTTTGCCTTGCGGGGCGTCGTCGTCTTCATGGGCTGCGGCGACACCGAACAGCAGCCAAGCCCCTACTGCAATCGCATATATAAGCGGGCGCTTCATGGCGACCTCCTTGAACGAATCGGGAGCAATCGCACGCCGCGGGCGGTACGGTTCCCCGGCGCGGGATGCATCCCGGTTCGGCGAACGTCAGGAATGCAAAGTCTCCGCCCCGGTATCTCGCCAGTCAATATCGACCGGCCGCCGAATCGCCGCTAGCGCGCCCCGGCAGACGGACCTTGTCGCCGGATGCGCGCACCGGTCTCCGGCGCGCTGAACGGCTGCGGCAAACCGGCGAGGTAATCGGCCAGGACCTCGACATCGAGCGGGCCGCCGCCGAGGCTCACGCCTTCGTCGAGCATGCCGAAGCGATCGCCGCCCGCGGCGAGAAAGCTGTTCACCGCGACCGTGTAGCGTTCCTTGGGGTCGAGCGGCCGGCCGTTGACGCGCGCCCCGGTCACGCAGGCGCTGCAGGCCCGGGTTTCGGGATCGACCCGCGCCGCATCCCAGGCCCAGGACAGTCCCGAGACCTGCAGAAAGCGAATACTGCCGCTGCGCTGGTGGGGCGGAAACTGCTGCTCGAGCAGGCGAACGATCTGCTCGCCGGTGAGCTGCAGCTTCACCAGGCTGTTGCCCAGCGGCTGCACTGCGAACACATCCGCGTAGCTCGCCTCGCACACCTCGCCTTTGCGGCAGCGCAGCTCGGCACGGATGCCGCCGGGATTGACGATCGCAATGTCGGTGCCCATGCGCGCGCGCTGCGCATCGGCGATCAGATTGCCCATCGCCGATTCGCCGGAGGGTGTCGCGCGCCGCGAGATCGTGCCGGTGTAGCGGCCGATCACCCGCTGCGCGCGCGGCGCCACCGCAGCCTGCGCTTCACCGACCAGCGTCGCGATGGCCGCGTCCGGCGACAGGCCGGGACCCTCGTCGGCATATGTCGTCACGATGCGTGCGCGCCGGGCGACGACGTCGCCGCTGAGCGGGTCGAGGTCGAGATCGATGTCGGCGAACGCGCTGCCGGCGGAAAACGCCTGGGTAACCAGCACCCGGGTGCCCCCGGCGGCGGGCAGCAGCGCGTTGGTGAAGGCATGCGTGTGCCCGGAGACCACCAGGTCGATTTCCGGGTCGAGGCGGCCGACGATGTCCACGATGCGGCCGGACACGCCGGCGTGCTCGGGTCGTGTGAAGCCGCGATAGCGCCGCTGGAAACCGCCCTGATGAATCAGCAGGACGATCGCGCGCACGCCCTGCGCCTTGAGTTGCACGACCGCGCGGTTGACGGCGTCCGCCTCGTCCAGAAAGCGCAAACCGGCTACGCCATCCGGCGGCACGATGCCGGGCGTTTCCCTCAGCAGCGCGCCGATGAACGCCACCCGAAAATCGCGCGCCCCGCCCTGCGCATCCGCGACGCGCAGCCGCTTTACCGCAAACGCCGGCAGCAGCGGCCGACCGTCGTCCGCGTGCACCACGTTGGCCGACACGACGGCGTGATTCACGCCGCGCCACGGATTGCGCAGGAACGGGCCGTCGGCATGGTTGCCGCCGAACAGCTGGCGCAGCAATTCCCGGCTGCCGCGGTCGAACTCGTGATTGCCCGGCGTGCTCACCAGATTGCAGTCGGGATTGAGCCGGTCGTCGACCGAGCAGTGCCGATTGCCCAGCCGGTTGAGAAACTCCAGCGTCGGCTCGTCGCGCAGCAGCGCCGAGGCAAGCGGAGAGGCGCCGATGTTGTCACCGGCGTTGACGATGAAGGTGCGCGTCTCGACGCCGGCCATTGCCGCTTTCAGATACGCCGCGAGTACCGCTGCGCTCCCCACCGGACGGCCGCCGACGCTGCGCCCGGCGGCAAGCTGTCCGTGGAAATCATTGAAGGCGAGCACCTTGATGCGAATCGGCTGCGCCGATGCTGCGCCCGTGCCGGCCAGCAGCATTGCCGCCGCCAGCAGCGCGGCAAGCCGGCCCGCGCGCACCGCCAGCCCGTTTATCCATCGGCATCGCATGCGGCAGATCATGACAGCATCGATCCTAAGCGCCTATCCTTCCGGCTGGCACGCCCGTCCGGCGCTGTCTGCGGCCGGCTCATTCCAACAACAACAGGAGGCACAACCCATGCGCTATCGACCGCTCGGTCGCACCGGCCTGCTGGTTTCCGAAATCTGTCTCGGCACCATGACCTACGGCGGCAAGGGGCGCTGGCAGCCGATCGGCCAGCTCGGCCTGGCCGAGGTCGAGGCACAAGTCGCCGCCGCGCGCGAGGCCGGCGTCAATTTCATCGACACCGCGAACGTTTATTCCGAAGGCGACGCCGAAAGCCTGCTCGGGCAGGCGCTGAAGAACCTGCGCCTGCCGCGCGACGAGCTGGTGATCGCCAGCAAGGTGCGCATCCGCATGGGCCCGGGGCCGAACCAGGTTGGCCTGTCGCGCGGTCACCTGCTGGACGCGGTCGACGCCAGCCTCCGGCGGCTGCAGCTCGGGCACATCGACCTGTATCAGATCCACGGCCAGGATCTGCTCACCCCGATGGAGGAGATGCTGCGCGGGCTGGAAGACCTGGTGCGCAGCGGCAAGGTGCGCTACATCGGGGTAAGCAATCACGCCGCCTGGCAGATCATGAAGGCGCTCGGCGTCTCGCAGCAGCGCGGCTGGACCCGCTTCGAAAGCGTGCAGGCCTACTACTCGCTGGCGGCGCGCGAGCTGGAGCGCGAGATCGTGCCGATGGCGCTGAACCAGGGGCTCGGCATTCTGGTGTGGAGCCCGCTCGCCGGCGGCCTGTTGTCCGGAAAGTTCAGCGCCGATACGTCCGGGCCGGAGGATGCGCGGCGCACCAAGTTCGACTTTCCGCCGGTGGACCGGGCGCGCGTGTTCCGCTGCGTCGATGCGATGCGCCCGATTGCGCAGGCGCACGGCGTGTCGGTCGCACGCGTCGCGCTGGCCTGGCTGCTGCACCAGCCCGCGGTCGCCAGCGTCATCGTCGGCGCAAAGACAGTGGCGCAGCTCGCCGACAACATGGCCGCGAGCGACTTGCGGCTGTCGGCCGCGGAACTGGCGGCGCTGGACGAGGCAAGCCGGCTGCCGCCGGAGTATCCGGGCTGGATGTTCGCGCGGCAGAACCAGGACCGGCTGCCGGGCGGCGCGATCAGGTGACCGCGCGCGACGGACGAGGAACTTCGCGTCCCGGCACCGGCCTATAGCCAGTAATATCCGGACAAGTACAGCCCACCGAGGAGGAGAGATAACGATGGAACACCGTGTCGACCCCGAAGGCGCACGCCTGCCGATCAAGCTCGATTCCACCTCGAACGGCGAATTCGAACCGGTTCCGCTGTCGCGCGCCAACCAGGCGGCCAACCACTTCGCGCAGGAAGCGGCAACACTGAATGCAAAACGGCTCGGCGTCAGGCGCCGGGACTTCCTGCTGTCCGCCTGCGGCGCCGCCTCTACCCTGCTCGCATTCAACGCGGCCAATGCCGCCGCCGGCCGCGACGGCGGCTTCTTCGACCTGCATGCCGACGCGGCGCTAGAGCCGCAGCTCGCGCAGGCGACGCTCGACAAGGCCGAGTTCATCTTCGACGTGCAGGGCCATTTCGTCGATCCGACCGCCGCCTGGCTGAAGAGCGCGCCGCTGTCGGCGTTCAAGTTCACCAGCAAAGGCAACTGCGAACTGAACGACAACTCGGGGCCACGCAGCCACCTCGCCTGCCTGACCTCCGACGAATTCCTGAAGGACGTCTTCCTCGACAGCGACACCGACATGATGGTGCTGTCGTTCGTGCCGGCGCGGCGCGACGCCTCGCCGCTGGAGATCCAGTCGGCCGACGCGGTGCGCAAGATCGTCGACACGCTGGAAGGCAACCACCGTCTGCTGATCCACGGACGCGTCAACCCCAACCAGCCCGGGGACATGGAAGACATGGCGGAACTGCGCGACCGTTGGGGCGTCAGCGCCTGGAAGACCTACACCCAGTGGGGCCTCGACGGCAACGGCTTCTTTCTTTCCGACGACATCGGCATCCAGTTCATCGAGAGGGCGCGGGCGCTGAACGTCAAGGTCATCTGCGTGCACAAGGGACTGCCGTTCGGCCAGAAGTCCTACCAGCACAGCCAGTGCAGCGACATCGGCGTGGTGGCGAAGATGTTTCCCGACGTGAGCTTCCTCATCTACCACTCCGGCTTCGTCCCCTCCGTCGAGGAGCGCGCCTACGGCGAGAACGCCAACGGCGACGGCATCGACACGCTGATCCGCTCGCTGATCGACAACGGGGTAAAGCCCGGCAGCAACGTCTACGCCGAACTGGGCAGCACCTGGCGCTTCCTGATGCGCGACCCGCAGCAGGCGGCGCATGGCCTCGGCAAGCTGCTGAAGTACTGCGGCCCGGACAACGTGCTGTGGGGCACCGACTCGATCTGGTACGGCTCGCCGCAGGATCAGATCCAGGCCTTCCGCACCTTCCAGATCTCGAAGGAGTTTCAGGACAAGTACGGCTATCCGGAAATCACGCCGGCGCTGCGCGCGAAGATCTTCGGCCTGAACGCAACCCGTCCGTACAAGATCAGCGCCGACGAGATCAAACTGCGCGCCCGCGGCGACACCGTCGCCCGCGAACGCCTCGCCTACCTCGAGCGCCCCGAACCGCACTTCCAGACCTACGGCCCAAAGACGCGGCGGGAGTTTCTCAACCTGCTCAGGTGGAACGGCGGGGCGCGGGTGTAGCGCGCGGGGCACGGAACCAGTCGTCCCGTCGGCCGGTTTGACGGCTTAGGGCCGCGGCAGCCACGCGCCCGCTACGCATCGAACGATTCGAAGCACTGGCGCATGCGCTCGACGTCCGGCGCCAGGCCGGTGAACAGACGAAAGGCCTCTGCCGCCTGAAACACTGCCATGCCGCCGCCATCGAGCGTACGGCAGCCAAGGGCGCGCGCGGCATGCAGCAGCGCCGTCTCGCGAGGGAAGTAGACGATCTCGGCGACCCATAGCCGCGGATGCAGGAATGCGGCCGGCAGCGGCAGGCCGGGATGCGCGGTCATTCCGGTCGGGGTCGCATGAATCAGGCCGTCGGCGTCCGCCAGTGCGGCATCGAGGGGCACGTCGGTCGTAACCCTGTCCGCGCCGAAACGCGCGCGCAGGCCGGCGGCAAGCTGCCGCGCGCGCGCCGCCACTGCATCGAACAGCAGCAGCCGCTGCACACCGAGCGCGAGTGCCGCATGCGCCACCGCCGCGCCGGCGCCGCCGGCACCGAGCTGTACCACCCGTCCCAGCGGCGCCTTCGGCAGCCCGCGCCGGAAGCTTTGCGCAAACCCCCATGCGTCGGTGTTGTGGCCGACACGGCGCCCGCCGCCCAGCACGACGGTGTTTACCGCGCCCACCGCCCGCGCATCCTCCGAAAGTTCGGTCAGCAGCGGGATCACGCTCTGCTTGCAGGGATGGGTGATGTTCAGTCCGGTAAAGCCCATGCGCTCGGCAGCGGTCAGCAGTTCGGGCAGCGCCTGCGCATCCAGACCCAGCGCGTCCAGGTCGATCAGCCGGTACATGTAGTGGAGGTTCTGCGCCGCGCCTTCGCGCTCGTGAAGCGCCGGCGTGCGCGACGCCTGGATGCCCGCGCCAATGAGCCCCACCAGATGGGTCGCGCGCTCACCGCTCATGCGCGACGGGGCGCCACGCTGCGCGCAGCGCTCACGCGGTTCGCCCGGCGCGATCCGGCGCGACGCCGTCGGCACCCGCCGCGCGCATCAGCATCGTACGCCGCAGCCACACCGCCGTGCCGGCGGCAATGCCGGCGGCGTGGCTGAGCGGCACCGCGACGAATCCGTCTGCGCGCCAGTCGACCGGCTGCCAGCCGAGCATCAGCTCGGCACCGGTCTTGACCAGCACCAGGGCAAGCAGCGTCACGCACACCAGACGCCACGGCCGCGTTCCCCGAAGCCCACGCAGCGCCGCGTAGGTGAGCAGTGCAAACGCCAGCGCCGAGGCGCCGGCAAAACGCTTAACGCCCGGTTCGGCAAGGTACACGGCCAGACCGGCCATCAGCGCGGCCAGCAGCACGACGGGCAGAAAGTCGCGCCGGTCGCGCGTTTCCACCAGCCAGGCCGCCGGCGCCAGCACCAGCAGGTTTGCGCCGAAATGGGCCCAGGAATAGTGAACCAGATGCGCGCTCAGCAATCGCCACAGCTCGCCGCCGTTCAACGCCTCGCGCTCGAGCATCAGCACTTGCGCCGCGCCCGGAACCACGAGCACCGTGCCCGCGGCCGCGAGCAAGGTCAGGGTGCAATACGGAATGGGGGTCATGACCGGCGGCGACGCCACAGCAGTCCGGCGGCCAGCACGAGCCCGATCAACGCGCTCATCCAGCCTTCCAGCGCACCGCCGCCGCGGCCGCCACCGGCGTCGCTGCGCACGACCTCGAATTCCTGCGGTGAGGTCTTGACCCGCTCTTCGAAGGCAACCAGCTGCGAATCAAGGTTCGCGATCATCCGGCCCACCGCCTCGTTGAAACCTTTGTCGCTGTCCGCGCGCAGCTCTTCGCTCAGATTGATCGGCGTGGAAAGGCCCTTGATCTGGCTGGTGCCCGGCGCGCGGAACAGCATCTTGCGGCTGGGTATGTGCATCACCACCGCGTCGACCATGGTCGATGTCGAGTTCTTCTCCGCCGGCACGATGTAGGCGCCGACGATAGTCCAGTACAGCATCGAGGCCATGCCGGCGTCGGTAAACTGCGCCTGGTCGTACGACACCAGCGCGATACTCTCGACCCCGTACATGGTGCGGATCTGGTCGAGGTTCTGGAAGCCGCCTTTCGGCGTCAGGTACGCGGAGGGGATGACCTCGATCGACTGGATGTAGTCGCGCTTGCGGAAGTTATCCGCCACCCGGGCGAGGATCTCCGACTTCCTGCTTTCGGTCAGCGCGAGGGCGGGCGGCTGTCCCGGCTTGTCGGGAACGAAGGCGATACCGACCCGCATCGGCAGCCTGAGCACCGGAATACCCTGCTCGGCGACCGGCTCGCGCTGATCCGGATACAGATAGTCGACGACGCTGGTCGTGTTGTGGCGCTTTTGCGCGCCGCCGCAGCCGGCAAGCATCCCCGCCAGCGCAACGGCGAGCAGAATCGTGAACACTCCACGCAACTGGTTGTGATAGATCATGGCCGCCTCCTCCCGGGTTACGCCCGCCAGTCCATGCTAATCCAACCGTTGATGCGCGCAACAAGAGTTCTTCCCCGCGCCGCCTCGCCGGCCGCGCGCTCATGCGCGCGGCCCAATCCGTACACCTGTCCGTCACACGGAAGTCATCGCCGCTTAAGACTGCCCGGCTAGTCTGACCGGCATTCTTTCGACAGGGGTCGGCCGTGCGCGAAAACCTGACTGAGTGGCGGCGCGTGCTTCTAATCCAGGCCAGAATGGCCGGCATGGCCGCCGCGCCGGGACCGCGGGCGGGCAACTTGCCTGCCGACCGCGTCATCGCCCGGACCCATGCCGACCAGCCGGTGCGCGCCTGCATGAATCAGCAGACAGTCGACGATTCCCGCGACGCGGTCCCGACGCGCGGATGCACGCGCTCGCCGACGGCAACGACCACACGCGCCAGAGCGCGCCGCAAGCGATGTCGGCGGCGCAGTGCCGATACGGCCCGCGTGTAGAATCTGCGGCGTCGTGGCAAAAACACCTTCCGTTTCCGAGGCTGGCGCGCTGCCCACCCTGGCGAGCGTGATCTTCATCCGGATTACCGAGTTTTCCCGCCGGCCGGTGGCCGAGCAGGCGCGGCTGCGCGCGCAGCTCGAGGCGGCACTTGCCATTGCGCTGATCGACATCGACCCGGAAAGCCGTATCGTGCTCGATGCGCCCGACGGCATGGCCATCGCGGTGCTGCGCGATCCGGCCGCGGCACTGCGCATCGGCCAGCGCTGCATGCATGTGGCCGGCGCCGGCGTCTCGGTCGCGGCGGCGATCAACCACGGTGCGGTCCGCCTTGCGCCGGACGCTGCCGGTCACCCGGGTCTGATCGGCGATGCCATCGGCACGGCATCGGCGATTGCGCACTTCGCCGGCCCGGCGCGGATGTTCGTTTCGCGCGCGTTTCGCGACGCGCTGGCCGAGGCTGCACCGGCGCGCGCCGCGCAGCTGCGTCCGGCCGGCGTGTTTACCGACGCCAACGTGCGCACCCACGAGCTGCTGGCGTTCGACGAACGCGCCGCCCCCGCGCGCCGCCGCCTGCTGATCGCGTTCGGCGCGTTCGCGATCGCAGGCATCGGCGCCGCGGCCTACTCGTTCCGCGATGAAGCGCGCCTGCGCCTGTTCGCCGACCAGCCGGCCGCGATCCGCTTCGACGTACATCCCGACGGCGAGATCGTGGTGAACGGCCAGCTTCGCGGCCGCACGCCGCCGCTCGGGGCGCTGCAGGTGCTGCCCGGCGTGCACCAGGTTGAAATCAGGAAGCGCGGTTTTCCGTCGCACGAGCTAGAGCTTCTGGTCGGTCCGGGTCAGACCGTGACCGTGCGGCATTCCTTCGAGGCGGCGGCGCCGCAGCGCCCGCTGCTGCGCCGCCTGCGGAACTTCTTCGGACGCGAGCATTGAGCGCAGAGCAGAAGACCATCGGGCGATACCGCATCATCGGCGAGCTTGGGCGCGGCGCGATGGGCGTCGTCTATCACGCGGAAGATCCGGTGCTCGATCGCGCGGTCGCGCTGAAGACCATCTTCATCCCGGCCGACGACCAGGACCGCAGGGAGTACGAGGCGCGCTTTACCCAGGAAGCGCGTGCCGCCGGCCGGCTGTCCCACCCGGGCATCGTCACCATTTACGACGTCGGCCGCGAAGGGGACATGGTCTACATGACCATGGAGCTGCTGGAGGGCACCGATCTCAGCACGCGCGCGTCGGGCCAGCGCTTCGGCGTGCGCGAAGCGCTGCAGATAGCGCTGCAGGTCGCCGAGGCGCTCGCCTTTGCGCACGAACGCGGCGTCGTGCACCGCGACATCAAACCGCCGAACATCATGCTGCTCGCAGGCGGCCGGGTGAAGATCATGGATTTCGGCATCGCGCGGATGCGCACGTCGGATCTCAAGACCCAGACCGGACTGATGCTCGGCACGCCGCGCTACATGTCGCCGGAGCAGGTCGCCGGGCGTCCGCTGGATCATCGCTCCGACATCTTCTCGCTGGGCACGGTGCTCTACGAGCTGCTCACGGGCACCAAGCTGTTCGCCGGCGACGATGCCACCGAGATCATGTACAACGTGTCGCACCTGCGTCCGGTGCCGCCCAGTCGCATCAACCGGCAGGTGCCGCCGGTGCTGGACCTGGTGGTGGCCAAGGCGCTGGACAAGAATCCGGAGGAGCGTTACCAGGACGCGGCACAGTTCGCGGCAGACCTGCGCGCCTGCCTGAGCGAAATCACCGGCACGCGCGCACCCGATGCCACCACCCGCACCGAGCGCATCGAGTCATCCGCCGAGGAGCCGACCCGCACCCTACGCATGAACGAGGGTGCCGGAGCGGAGCCGTCGCCGCGAGCCGGGTCGGCACGGGCGCCGATCACCGTCGACGGCAACACCCGCCTGACCGTATCGCGGGTACTGGATTCGTCGCTGGCGCTCGAACGGCTGGCGAATCCGTCGCCGAAGGATCACGCGCGCCTTGCGCGCGCGCCGCGCCCGCGCTCGATCTTCACGCTGTTGTGGCGCGACGCCGGTTTCGCGCTGCTTGCACTCGCAGTTGCGGCCGCTCTTGCGGCCGCCGCCGCATACATCCTTGTCTGAAGTCAGCCTTCAGAAGGTAACGACCCGGGCATCCTCGCGCGCCGCGGCGGCGTGAAAGTCGTTCATGCCGGCGAGTTTGAGGCGCTTGTCGAGGCTCGCCTCGGCGATATGGCGCACTTCCGCGCAGGGCTTGCACACCAGCACGGTGGCCTTGGCGTGGGCCACCACCTCTTCGAAACGCCGCGGCGGACCGAACGGCACCAGCTTGGCGGCCGTGCCCGCGGTGGCCAGGTGTACGGCGTCGTGAAACAGCATGATGGTGACGGTATCGCCCGCCTGCAGGGCGGAGGCGGCGAATACGAAGGGCAGCGCCGCCCGGGTCGGATCGGTCGGACCCCAGGTGGCGGAAATGGCGAAGTGCATTGGCTGTGCTCCTTTGTCTCGTTGAATCTGCGGCCTGCGTACGGTTACTGCGCCAGGTAGCCGCCGTCGACCACCAGCTCGGTGCCGGTGATGTAGGAAGCCTCGTCGGAGGCGAGAAACAGAATCGCATGGGCGGCCTCATCGGCCTCGCCCGCGCGCCCAAGCGGAATGGTCTTCAGCAGCTTTTCACGCAGCGCCGGATCGGCCGCCGTTACCGAGGTGCGCATCGGCGGCATCAGCCCGGGATGCACCGAATTGACGCGAATGCGGTCCTTGCCGAACTGCACCGCGGCGGACTTGGTCATCATCCGGATCGCCCCCTTGGCGCCGTTATAGCCCATGTGCACGAATGGCTGGCCGACGAAGCCCGAGATCGACGACAGGTTGACGATGGATCCGCCGCCGGCCCTGCGAAGTTCGGGCACCGCGTACTTCATGCCGAGAAAAGTGCCGCGCGTGTTCACCGCCGTCAGCCGGTCGAAATAGGCGACGTCCATCAGGTCCGGCACCGCGCCGCTGATGCCGGCATTGTTCACCAGGATGTCGAGCCGGTCATACTCGTCGATCGTCTTGCGCATGGCATTTTGCCACTGGGTCTCGTCGGCGACATCCAGCCGCACGAACCGGGCAATGCCGCCAGAGGCGACAATCGAGGCCGCCACTTTCGCCCCCTCGTGCTCCAGCACGTCGGCAATCATCACCCGGGCGCCCTCGCGGGCAAATACGCGCGCGGTCGCCTCGCCCATGCCAGACGCCCCACCGGTAACCAGCGCCACCTTGTCCTTGAGTCTCAAGTGTCCGACTCCCTCGCCCGATCGCGCGGCGCTAGCGGCCGCGGAACCGCGGTGCGCGCTTTTCCATAAACGCGCGCCGCCCCTCGACATAGTCCTCGCTCGCCATGCATCGCGCCACCATCGCCTCGGCTGCCGCGAAATCGCCGTCGGCGGCGATCAGCGCATTGATCAGCGCCTTCGAGGCCGCCTGGGTGAGCGGCGCATTGGCGGACAGCGTCCGGGTCAGGTCGGCGACCCAGGTGTCCAGCGCGGCATCCGGCAGCACCCGGTTGACGAGGCCCATCGCCAGCGCTTCGGCGGCGTCGTAGCGCCGGGCGCTGAACATGATTTCGCGCGCCGCCGCGTGGCCTACCGTTGCCACCAGCCGGCTGGTGCCGCGCACCCCGTAGCCAAGGCCGAGCCTCGCCGCGGGAATGGCAAAGCGGGCCGATTCCCCGGCGTAGCGCAGGTCGCAACTCAGCGCACACGCGAGACCGCCACCGATGCAGAAGCCGTGGATCAGCGCGATCACCGGCTTGGGCGAGCGCTCGATCGCGGCGTGGGCAGCATCGGTAAGCTGCTCGTAGGCCTGCACCGACGCCGCGCCCGATCGCACCGACTCGAACTCCGAGATGTCCGCCCCGGCGGCAAAGGCTTCGTTTCCGGCGCCGCGCAGCACGATGCAGCGGACTGTCTCGTCGGCATCGAATGCTGCCATTGCCGGCGGAATGGCGCGCCACATCGCCTCGCCGATTGCGTTGCGCCGCGACGGGTTGTCGAAGATGAGCCGCCCCACCGCCCCGTCGCGCTCGACTCTCAGCTGGCCTGCCGTCATCGCCCGCCTCAGATCACACAGTCGCCGCGCAGCGCTTCGAT
>ERZ869936.283-NODE-283-length-53396-cov-7.779044_pt1 | contig 53396 bp, 43 predicted proteins | sample MGYA00520876_ERZ869936 | MGnify/ENA primary metagenome ERZ869936 (study PRJEB32218, sample SAMN09650985) | biofilter metagenome | isolation source: enrty point of leading RO module | place: Saudi Arabia: Thuwal, RO plant located on Red Sea | collected 2016-02-17 ... | reverse complement strand
ATCGATATCTCCGAAGTTAGCAACGTGCGTGACATGTGTGCAACCAGCCTTAGTAGTCTCGGTTCTCTAGGAACGTGCGCAGCCATTCAGTGCGCCACCGCCGCATTTGCTCAAACTTGAACCGACGCGATTCCGTCGGCGAAAGACGCATTCTTCGTGCCAAGGTACTTACATGATTGTAGAATTCAAATCGCTCCCGCAACCAGCGTCGGTAGTCCGTCTCGTTCATTCGAATCCAACGACGGGCCCATCCACCACTCTTCGTTGGAACTCCCGTCTCAATCAACCGATTCGCGGGATTGCCGCTAACCGATCCAGGACGTGGGCCACTTTTTGGCAGTGCATGCGTTCTTCCCGCAGGGCTGCGCCCAGGGCGCGATGACTTTACAACCGCCCGCAAACCCACAATCGTGAAGAACGCCCGAAAAACCACCAGCCCAGCCCGAACGTCGGCTTCGTCCAGCCCCGCGGCGCTGAGCACCCTGGGGATGACGCCTCCGACCACTGCCGCCGAAGCCGCCGCGGTGCCAAGGTGCGCGACCGCGTAGGCCACCGCAGCGCTACGGGCCGCCGCCTTGCTCAGCCCCTTCGCCGCCATTTTCTTGGCAGCTTGCGTGAAGACGGCTTTGGCGGAACCTACCAGCGTGACGATCTCGATCACCGCGATGACGTTGTCCGTCCAAATGAGCGCCCTGTAGGCAGCTTCCGTGCGACGCATCTTTTTTCTGGTTGCAGCGAAGCTCGCGCGGCGCATCGCCTTCAACGCGTCTTTGTGCGGTGATGTGAATCCGTCCACCCAATCCGGCAAGGCGTTGTCGATCTTGCGAAAAAGTTTTTCGACTTCCGGGCCGATGAACCATTCCATCGACAAGTAGCGGGTCCACTCGTAGTAGACGTCGCGCTTGGCTCGGACGTAGCCGTCGAAGGCTTTTTGGATCCTTTGCTTTTGAGCCAGCAGCGAGTCGACGTCGAATTGCTCTGGATCTTCGACGGCGCGCGACAGTTGGCCCAAGACGGCTACTTCTCGGTAGAACGTCAACAATCGATCTCGAGCTACCTGGCCGACCGACACCAGTTTCATCCGCCAGAGCGAATCGGTCCGGTTCCCGGGTTGAATCGGATACCACCACGGCAGACCCGTCGTCCGTTGCGCAGCTTCGGCTTCCGCGGGCGTCAGTGCCGGCCAGTTCTTGGGCAACGGTGCCGGTTTGTCGGCATCGCTCGCGTCCGCAGCGTCGTCCGCGGCGATCGCGCGATCCCTGCGCTGCACGCCCCCGTCGATGGCGCTCCAATCGACCGTCGCTTCCCAGACTTCCAGGTGGTCGATCAACGCTTCACGGCTTTTCGAATCGACACCGCGGCCTTCGGCCGCCTGCTGGGCAAGAAGCAGATCGAGACTGTTACGCCAATCGGGCCGTGGGTGCATGAGCAATGCGTGCATCCACTCTTCGAGCGCCTCGGAGAATTTCCGTAGCTCGGCCTCGACGCGCCGGAAATAGATCTCGCCGGCCAGCCGCAATACGTCGCGAAGCCAGGCTGTGTAGGGGTCCATGCTGGTTTATTCCTGCGGGAGCTGTGTGGGCCGCGTCGCCGTTCACGGTCCGCGCAGACGCCAATCGATGGCGCGGAGTTGGGCGTCGTAGTTCCAGAAAGCCTGGTCCACTTCGGATTGAGCGATCTGGCGATACTTCGACGCATTGGCTTCCAGGGCTTCTTCGATCGCGTCGGCATACATCGTCTTGCTCTCGAGTAGCATGACGAGCACCTGCACCCGCGGAATCGTCGTGCCGATGCTTTCGTGCGGTGCGTCGCCAGCCGCCGACTTCGGCGTATCGGCGGACGCGCTGGAATCCGCTGGGGGCTGCCACTCCGGCGAAAAGATCTTGTCTACTGGGTCGAGGTCTTCCGCTGGTTCCTCGTCGCGATCAGGTGGTGGCACGCGAACAAGCTGATCGCCCGGTCTCGATGTCGGCTGCGTCGCGGACGACACGTCCGGATCCAGGGGCACTTCGATTCGCGTGGCCTGCTCGCCCGGTTGCATGGTCGCGGCATCGGTTGGCGCGGCGATTTCCTGGCGTGCGTCCGAACTTTCCGGATCGTCGGCACTCGGCGCTGCCTCTCGCGGAGGCAACGAGTCCGCCGGCAACTGAGGTTCGGCGGATCGATCCGGCGCGTTGGCCGCATCGGGCCCGAGGCCGTCATCCTCGCTTCGCCCTTCGCCCACGATGTCCTGCCCAGGGTCTTGCGCGTTCGCCCGATCAAGGTCCTGTTCGTCTTCATTGCGTTCCATGAGATGCTCCAATCAACCAGGTCGGGCAGGCGCGGCGCGCAACCGTAGCGCACTCGAGCCACAGGCTCTTTCGATGATCGCTGTCGGAAGGCTACCGGGCGGAGAGGCCGCCGCGCTGTTCAAACTTCGATCACTCAGGGTGACCGACTCAACGAGCTGCATCGTTGAGTATCTGTGAAGGTAGCGGAACTAGTGGCCACATTTCAAGGACGAAATTAGGCCACTTGAACTGCCGCGATCGTGGCATCAATCGGAACGGTCCACCCGCTGCGCAGAACCTCGATGCATGCCGATGCGCCGCACGCTTAGACAGGGCGCGCGAATCAGACCGACTAGCCGGCGGCGGGTCGTGGCGTAGTTCGATGAACGTCGCGCGGCAACGTGCAGCACGCGGCAACGTGCCGCAACCGCGCGTGGCCACACCCTCATCCGAATCCACCGTGCGTTACTTGACACACGGCAGTCGGCCATTCTTCGATCGCTCCCTACGTTTGCGCACCATCGGCACTGGGAGCGAATCAGTGCGGCCGGCCGGACCCAGGTACCGGATCATCGGGTGAACGGATCCGGCCTCGCTAGTCGGCATCCAGGTCGCCGAGTTGCGCGGCGTTCTTGCGGATAAACTTTGCGAGCATTCTTGCTCTTGCCCGGTCGTCGCGCCAACACTCTCGGTTGATCGCTTCCCGGGCCGAAGCGTTCGCGCCCTCGTACAGCCGGATTCGTTCCTCCGGGTCGCAGGGCACCACCCCGCCAGGAAACAGGGCGAACGCCGCCTCAAACGCCTTGTGACTGCGCTCGATCCCGGCGAGGCGATAGGATTCGGCCGTGATGCGATAATCCGGATCGCCCGGAAACTCGCCCTCGAAAAGATGTTCGATGCCTCCATTTCCGATAATGCCTCCCGAGTGCCAGACAAGCATGACTACAGTTTCCTCAGGCGTGTACTGGTTAGCGTCGACCCAATGGCCATAGCGAGCGCCGATCTTAGCGAACGTGCCGTTAACCAGATCAGAATCACGGGCTTTGGCCAGCAGGACTTCGAACGGAGTCCTGCTGTCTAACTCAGGTCGATCCGCATCCTGATCATCTTCCTCATCTATTTGCCACGTGTCGCGTTCAAGATCTCCAACTCGACATTGCGGCATGCCGGCCCGCAACTGCTGCAGTCCGTCATCGGAGAGGGCGGAGCGGGTAAAAGTCAGGTCTTCCAAAGCCGAACATCGGAGCAGCGCCGCAATGACGTCATCGGCCAGGCGAGGCGTATTCAAATCGAGAGACTGCAACATCGGAAGCTGCGCGACGACAGCGATGCCTTCCGCAGTCGCTTGTTCCGAACGTATGGAAAGTTTCTCAAGGCCCTGTGCAGCGAGCAGGTGCCTTAGCCCCGCGTCAGTCAAGGGGCCGCCCATTTGCAGACCAACCAAGCGCGAAAGCCTGCTGATCCATGCCAACCCTTCATCCGTGACCCGTTCACCGAGGTTGAGATGATCGAGACGCGACAAACCCATCAAGTGTTTGCAAAAGGTGCCATGGACATTGTCATTTCCGGTCAACGACAGTCTCTCAAGACTGACAAGTGCAGCCAGCGGCTCTAGGTCCGCGTCCCGAAAGCTACCTCCGCGAAGTGACAACCTGCACAGCCTGGGAACACGCGCTATGGATTCGAGCGCTGCGAGGTCGACGTCGCGCGCATCGCGTAAATAGAGATCCTCAAGCTTTGGCATCGCGCTTAAACACGCGAGCCCACTGGAGGTGAAACCCGAACCGTCGATCGACAGCTCTTTCAGGTTCTCGAGGCCAGCCAAATGAGAGAAGCCACGGTCGCTCAAACCAGTTCCGTAGAACGTTAACTCTTGGAGGGCGTGAAGGTTGCCGATGTGGGCAGCGGCCTCGTCGACATTCGTAGCCCCGGAAACTCCGACGCGGACGACGCGCTCCTGGTCGTCAAACTCGAAGAACTGGTCATGGGCGCGCAGATAGTCAAGCGCCGCCGCGATTCGGTTCTTGTCGCCCGAACTCTGCATGGGAGTGGTCGATTCTCACGCGGCCTTGCGTTGGCCGGATCAATCAACGATCCGGCCGGTTTCCAAATCGATAAGCCGTCCACCTCTGCGAATATAACGATCCCTGCCGGGCGCGTTCAGTCCCGGTGCCAAGAGATCAGTCAATCCGTCGACCGTCTTGAGTACCGCCGGAAAGGCGATTGGTTCTACCACATCGGCGATCACCAGATCACGAGTGACTTCGTTGAAGGCCCCCCACGCACCATCACCAGTGTGGCCTTGACCGGCCCACCCGCGTCTTGCGGCCGCAGCCGCGCTAAAGAAAACAAGTCCCGGAAGGATCTTCTTCGCGGCGGCTTTAAGTAGTGGCTTGCCACCCGAGACGACGCGTTGCGCGGCTTTCGCGGCCGACTTGGAAAGCGGCTGCGTCGACTCACCATTGACCACTTGCTGGCCGATAGCCTTGAGTTCGGTGGCGGTCAGCTTGGGATTGATTTCCGCCGCCGCATGTGCCACGACGATGCTTTGGAGAAACCCTTTTCGCCATTTGAAAACCTTTGCGAAGAGGTCCTTGTGCTTGGCGGCAAACTCCGTATCATCACACTTCCCCCTAGCGACCCACGACAAAAATTTGGCTGCATCTTTTCCGTCAAGCTTTCCACCACGGGTCCTAATCCAGTCGCCCAGGATCTCGCGCATCGCCTTAATGTACTCGTCGTGTGTCACACCGCTCCAGGTGTCGAATGCATGGTTGTACTTCTCAGGTGATCGCGTGCCTAGCTTGAAGACCTTGATCGCATCCTCATCCATTTGATTCTCAAAACCTTTGGATGCCGCCCGCGAAACCCAATGGTGGCCGCGTGGTTGTTGCGCCGCCGCCAGATGGACAGGAACTCCCTTGGACGTCGAGTGTATTGCAGGGGTTGCTGTAGATACAGACTTTCTCGGTTGATTGTCGACGCGTTCGCCTGTGGGCGGAAGCGCGTGGTTGTTTCTAGAAGCGGAACCGTCCGGAGAACGCCTAGACACAGAATCCGTGGACTCGCCATCTGGCGGCGAACTCGGAGAGTTCGAGACGGAATCCGTGCTTGCGTCGGACCCACCGCCGCCCGTCGTGGTTGCAAACCATCCCGCGTTGGGTGGTCCGCCTACGCGAGGATGCTTAGAGGGATCCCATTGGGCTTCCTGCACCCCGAAGGCGTCGAACGATTGCCCTCCTCGCTGTCCAGATTCGTGTCTCTGCGCATCTTCTCGATCGAGCGCACGCATCTTGTAACGATTCTTTTCCGAGAATTCGGCCAGCCATTCCAACAGTTCGCGCTCGCGGTGAGCTTGTTTTTTTCCGTCTTGCGCATGATTCTTGTAGTTGCAGTGCCGGTCGGAGATGTCCACCAAGAACTCCAGTAATTCTCGATCAGTACACAAACGCTCACCGACTGCCTGGGAATCATGAACCGAGGTACCTAGGATGGACTGCGTGAACAGCCAAGCCGCGCTCGGTGGCGAGTCTTCAGGCGCCTCGAACGCACTGCCACTGCAACGATTGGGATACATGGCACAGTTTCTCCTGCTCTCTAGAATTAAAAAGAGCTCGTAGCCGGAGTGCACCTTGCGCACGCCAGATACGAGCTCTTCGGATACTCGTTGTGTCGCTCGAGCTCCTTCAGATACCCGAGTCACGAATCGTGACCGACCTCAGCAATTACCTCGCTGAGTATGTCCGAGGGTAGCATGAGTGGTGGCGCAATTTCAAGCGCGAATATGAGCCACTTTCATCTCCGCGCTGGTGTACGCCGAACAAATCATCGCACCGCGCGACGGATCCGGTTGCTCGCGCTGCAGGCAAGCACGTGGCACGCACTAGCTGTTCTCAAATGGTTTCCGAATGCTTGCCATGACATGGAAATCCTGCAAAATGTGAACGCCGTGGGCCATACTTGCCAGAGCTCTCGGGTCACGGTGGTGATACGCGACTAACCTTGGGGTCGCTGGTTCGTGCCCCTTGGGTTAACCTTTGAATCGAACCGTCGGCAAGACGCCGCCAGCGCGTCATCGCGCTGTTCGGCGACCGCAGCGCGGCGAAATGTGGCCGCGGTAAAAGCACGACAACCGGATCGTGCACGTCGTCCGCGGCGCGCTGGGCCTTTGCGTCGCGCCAACATCCCCAGCAGTGATTTGCATGACAAAGCTCGACGCTGAACCCCGTTCGGATTCGCGGATCGGTCGTCCGTTGTCCGAAATAGACACGCCGACTTTGATGCTCGATCGCGCGGCATGCGACCGAAATCTCGCCCGGATGGCGGACTTCTTTCGAGACCGTCCGGCCAATCTCCGCCCTCATTTCAAGAACCACAAGTGCGCCACGCTGGCCAAGCGCCAAATCGCGGCCGGCGCGATCGGGATGACGTGCGCAAAGTTGGGCGAAGCGGAAGTGCTGGTCGAACAGGGAATCGACGACATCTTGATCGCCAATCAGGTCGTCGGCCCGCCCAAGATCGAACGCCTGGTGCGGCTGGCCGATCGCGCGAAAATCGCCGTCGCGATCGACCATCCGGACCACGCCACCACGATTTCCGAAGCAGCCGCCGCGGCTGGAACGGTGGTCCATTTGCTGGTCGAAGTCGATATCGGCATGGGGCGCTGTGGCGTGGCGCCGGGGCAGCCTGCGCTGGACTTGGCGCGGTTCGTTACCACGCTGCCGGGCGTTTCCTTCGGCGGATTGCAAGCCTACGAAGGCCATCTGGTCAACGTCCCGGATCGCGTCGAACGAAGGGAAAAGGCCGGCGCGGCCATGCGGCACGCAATCGACACACGGCGGTTGATCGAAGCCGCGGGAATTCCGGTCGGCTGCATCAGCGGTTGTTCCACGGCCACTTACGACTGCACGGGTACGATGGAGGGTGTCGACGAGATTCAAGCCGGCACCTACGCCACGATGGACTGCCAGTACAAGCGGCTGGCCGACGAGTTCGAGAACGCGCTATCGATTCAGGTCCGCGTCATCAGCCGGCCGACTCCGGACAAGGCGGTTTTTGACGTGGGTGTGAAAGGAGCCGGCAGCGAGTTCGGCGCGCCGGTGCTTCGCGACTATCCCGACGTCGAGCTGGCGCGACTGCTCTCCGAGGAACATGGCGTCGTCCGCAACGTTCCCGACTGGAGAATCGGCCAGCTTCTGCACCTGATTCCCAGCCACGCCTGTACGACCTGCAACCTCTATCGCGAGCTGGTCGTTCACGAAGACGATCGCGTGGTCGACGTTTGGCCGATCGAGGCCTCAGGCCGGCTGACCTAACGCGGCGGATGCGCGTCACGGGGCAACGCCGCGGCCCGTTCCACCGTGCACAGCCGATCCACGTGGACGCCGCGCCCCGAGTTGCCCGTTCGCACCGCGGGGCGGCGCGTGGTATTCTAGCGACGACCGACGGCGGCGCCGCGCGGACCTTGTCGTCGGATATCGAAACGATCGCGCGAAACCCAACCACGAAAGGCACACCACGATGAGCGTTGATCCAGCTTCTTTCACACGCCGAGGTTTCTGTGTGGCCGGCGCCGGTCTGGCAATGATGGGCTTTACGCGCATGGCCAAGGCGGCCGAGACCGACGAAACAATCACCCAAATCGCCAAGTTCAAACTAAATCCGGACAACGAAGAAGAAGCGATCAAGGCCTTGCAAGAACTGTGCGCCGCGGTGGAAGAAAACGAACCGGGCGTGCTGGCCTACATTTGCCATCGGTCGGCCAAGAACCCGGAAGAGCTCGTTTTCTTCGAGGTCTACGAAAACGAAGATGCTTTGAAGGCGCACGGCTCGACGCCGCACATCCGCAAGCTGGGAGGTTCGTTCGCCAAGTTGTTCCGCCCGCCCTTGGAAATCACGAAGCTCGAGCGGGTCGGCGGCTTTGCGCGCTGATCGATCGCGCGCGGCTCGGCCGTGTCGCGTGTGAATGGCTTGGACAGCGCCGAACGACGCGCCGCCCAAAGCTCATCATGCGGCGCCAGCGCCTTGCGGCACGTAGTCCCACGTTTGCCGCAGCAGGCGGGTGGGCGGATCCGACGTGCGAAACTGCCAGTTCCACGACTGCGAAACCAACATACAGGCCAGCATCGTCGCGCACTGGCGCGGTCGGCGGGCGATGATGCCCAGTGAGCGCGCCATCAATCGCGGTGCGCCGCGCAGCCGGAGCATCTCGTTGCGCACGCGGCGCAACCAGTGCTCGCTCGTTAGATGGTAGTCGTACGTCCCGTCGACCGTCGTGCGCACCGCGAAAAGGTCGGCCCCACAACGTTCCAACTGCCCCAGCCGCGGATACCAGCCGCCAAAGCTCCGCTCGAGCATGGACCAGTGAAACCGGTCCGTTCCCCACTGAAATGTTAATGGGCTGCGGAGCAAATCGCGCGGGTTGGGCGGGCGAACGAAGTTGATCGTCGTATTGATGAACCGGCGCGTCGCCGACTGCGGGTCGATCAGTCCGTGGAAGATCTGAAACATCCGGTGATAGATGGCGTCGTCCTGCCCGTCGGCGGCTTCACGGGCCTGGACGAAATGCTCGATCGGCCCGTTGGCGATCACCGCGTCGAACCGGCCACGCCAGGAATTGTCGAGGTGACAATAGTTCAGCAGCCGCGCGTCGAGCCCACGATCCGTGCAGAGCTTGACCTGTTCGGGCGAGATCGTGATGCCGATGGCTTGCGCACCGCGCCGTTGGGCCGCGGCAAGCAGTTCTCCGTTGCCGCAGCCCACGTCGATAATCCGCGAGCCGGCGCGGCACTGAACCTCGTCCAAGACGTACTCGATTTGGTTCTGCTGCGCCACGTCGTATGGCGTCGCGGGATCGCCGTGGTACATGCCCTCGGTGTAGTCCAGCATTCCCAGCGTGGGAAACACCTTATCGAAGAACGAATAGCAGTCGACGACCGTCGGCTCGGCGTCAGCGGTGGGATTGGTTTTCACGACGCACTCTCCACGTTTCATGAAGCGCGACGAAACGGTCGTCATCCGTGACGATTGATGGCATCGACCTGCTCGTTGAGCGTCCACAGATCAAACAGCCAACCCAAGCCGAACACACCTCCAGTGACCAGCCACAGAATCCCGGTCAACCATTTTCCCATGTAGAACCGGTGAACGCCAAACACGCCCAGAAAGGTCAACAGAATCCAGGCGACCGTGTAGTCGAGCCGACCCGCAGCGTAGCGAAAGTCGGCCCGCCGGTCCATCTGCGGGATCAAGAACAGATCGACGATCCACCCGATCAGGAACACTCCGACCGTGAAGAACCAGATCGTGCCGGTGATGGGCTTACCGAAGTAGAACCGATGGGCGCCAAAGACGCCGAAGATCCACAACAAGTACCCGATGGCCACTGAATGCGTGTTGGATGCGACCGTTGCCATGGATGTCCCCGCAATTAGTCAATAGGCGTTGCGTGCCGCCTGTGCCACGATCGCGATCTCAACCGGCGGCTCGTGCCACCAAGGCTGATTCCGTCGATCTCGCCGGCCGCGCGCTATTTGGTAAACGTTAGACCTGGATCCTCCGGCGAGGTGCCCGCAAGCCGGAAGTTGAACGACTGCCCTCCGACGTCGGCCACCTGCCCGACCATCGCCGGCGAATCGCCTTGGTTCAGCACGAGCAGATTATCGGCCACGCTATAGGTGCCGCTGTGTTTCTCGGTCTTGCCGTCGTGCTGGTAGGTCCAGGTGTACTTCGAGTCGCTGCCCAAATCGAGCGCAATCGTCGAGCCGTCCGGACGCGCGACTTTCCAATCGCCGGCCAGTTGCGCCGCGGTCACCGGCGTGGTTGGCGGCTTGGGCTGTTCGGTCGAAGGCGCGTCGTCGCCCGGCTTCGCTGTCAGGCTGGCCAACAACTGGGCCGAAAGCTCATCCTTCGGATTGAGCCGCACGACCTGCTTTAGTTCCTCCGCCGCCGCATCGGCTGAGCCCATCGTCAGGTATTCGTAAGCCAGCAAGAAGGCCGCATCGGCTTCGTCCGGATGGGACCGGCAGTAGCTCTCCAACGCGCGGAGCTGACGCGTAAACAGGTCGATGTTCGTGTACAGGCTGCTCAGCGTCGTCCAATCCCAACCTGGTCCAGTCGACAAGACGGCATAGATTGTCGCCGCGGCTTCCTTGTACTTCCCCGTTGCGAACAAGACCAACGCACGGAACTCGTGCAACACCGGATCGTCGGGTGTCCGTGCGATCGCCTGATTCACGTCGTCCAGCGCCGTTTGGTACTCCTCCTGCGCAAACGCCTTACGCGCGCTGTCGAAGTACTGCGTTGCTTCGTCGGCGGCAGTCGACTGGCCGTCGTCTTGCCCGTCGTCGGCCTGTTGCGACGTGTCATCGGCCAACAGCGGTTGCGAGTAGTCGATTGTCGTGTTGTCGATCACATAGGGCGCGGTCGCGTACGGATTGTAGTAGGGCCAGTATCCCCAACCCCAGGGAATCAACGACGCGGCGGCAAACCCCGCACCCCATCCCCAGCCCCACCACCAAATGGGCCGATAGCGCCAACCGTTGTGCCAGTGTCCGTGCCAATGACCGTGGTACCAGTTGCCGTGGTCGATGTGGGATCGGGCCCAACTACGATAGTTCGGATGGTTGTGCGGGTTGGTGCCGAGACGATTGCCGATGTTCGCCCGGTCACCAAGGTTGGGGCGATCGCCGATGTTCGGCCGATCGCCGATATTGGGTCGATCAATGTTGGGGCGATCAATGTTCGGTCGGTCGCCAATGTTCGGACGATCGAAATTGGGTCGCTCGACGTTGGGTCGCGTCAGATTGTTCGGCCGATATTGGAAGTTGCTCGCTCGATCAGCCACGCCGCCGTCGAATCGTCCGGGGTAGAACGTTTCGGGCCGCGATCGGGGCATGTTGAACGATCCGCTCCGGTTCAGGCCTCCGGCATCGAATGATCGCGCCGGAAGGCTGGGCCGTGCTCCGCCAAACTCACCGCCGCGAAATCCGCCGCCGAACTCGCCGCCTCCGTGAAAGCCGCCGCCGAATCCGCCACCGCCGCGAAAACCGCCACCATGGAATCCGCCGCCGCCCCGTCCGCCGCGGGCAAACGCCTGGTCGCATAGCAACGAACCGATCAACATTCCGACCAGGGCTACGTGAAGCGCCTTGTTCATCAGTTTCATCGAGACGTCTCCAAAATCATGGTCCGAACTTGGCGGGCAGCCGCACACGGATCGGCTACATCGGTCGGGGCGGACTGCGAACGGCGACGACCGGGCCCACGTCGGGCCGCGACTCGCCACCCACGATCCGATCGCGCGACTCCCAGGTCATGCGCTCGCGGTCCGCGCGGGTGATCACGTTGGTCGACGAGGCGGCTTGCCCGTCGCGCGTGACGCCGGTCATCTTGATGATCCAGCGATCACCGTCGCGGCTATAGACTCCTTGGGCAAAGCCGCCCTCCGAGTCGAATATCCACGAGCGGACGACTTTCTCCAGCGGATCCCAGCCAATGCGCTGCGTGCCGCGTAAAGTGGGCTGGCCTGAAATCCGAACCGTAAAGTCGGCCACGATGAAGTTCTTGTCGTCGTCCCAACGATACTGCGTGACCACGAGCGAATCGGGACTCTCATCGACCCACGAGCCAATCAACCAACCAAGTTGTTCCAAGTGTTCCGATGCCGGGGCGTTGTCGTTCGGCAAGTCGCGGGCACTGGCCACCAACCATCGCCCGTCTTGGCGGACGTGGACCACGCTGTACCGGTTCGATTCGGGCGGCTCGGCCGGGTCGAGCACGACCTTGGCCGTGCCCTCTTCCACGGCCAGACCGGGATTCAAGAACCGCACTTCATGGATAGCGACCGACGTCCTCGCTTGCGGATGCGTACGAAAGACTTCCGCGAATACTTGTTCGATCGCCGTACGGCCCTGAACCGCGTGCCCGTCCTGATCTACGATCTGCGCATCGGGCGCAAACAGCCCGGCGACCGCCTCGGCGTTGTGCGCGTTGTACGCCGTGACATAGGCTTGCGCCGCGGCACGCACTTCCTCGATCCGCGCATCGGCAGTTTGGCGAGTCCGCGCCGCGTAGTCGCGGGCCCCCGTTGCGCGTTCTGGCCGACGTCGTTGTGCCAAGACGTCCGCCGACATCGTCCCGACCAGGACGATGACTGCCGCGCCAACGATCATGCTCCGCATGGCTATTCCCCGTGGAGTCGTTCCAGGTTCTGTTCGCTCGGCTCTCCGCCGTAACCTTACATTATCGGGCCCGGACGCGCTCTGTCGAGAAGGAACAACGCGGCACCTCCACCAATTCGGTCGCATCGGTCGTTCGCCGGTTGCAGGCCGGCGCCTCGGGTTGCGGCCGCGTCGTGTCGCCAAGCGAATCGTCGTGGTGGTCGAAATGGCGGATTGTCACGCGATGCAGGGCACGTCGGCTTCGCAGGCTGAAGCGCGGCCGACTTAGCTCGCCCAAACATCGCCGCCACCGCAACTTGCAGCGCGAACCAGCAGTGCTTTGGACCGCAGTGACGTGCCGCCGCCGGGCCGAAGTCGTTTGCGACGCTGCCCGGCTTGCGATAGCTTGGTCCGGTGGTGTGTTGGTCCCAGACACAGACCCTCCCGAATCTCATGCCGCGACCAGACACTTCGTCCCACCGAAGCAACCCGCGCGTCGACCGCCGCCAATTGTTGCAGGCCGGCGGCTTGGGCCTGCTCGGATGGAACCTGGCCGATTTGTTCCGTGCCGAAGCGTTGGCCGCCAATCCCGGCGCGTTGCGGCCCCAGGACAAGCGTGCCGCGTCTGGCCCGCCGACCATCAAGAGTTGCATCCTGCTGTTCTACTACGGCGGACCAAGCCACCACGACACGTGGGACATGAAGCTCAACGCGCCCGTGGAAGTTCGCGGCCAGTTCCGTCCGGTTGCCACCAGCGTGCCCGGGCTGCACGTCTGCGAGCATCTGTCGCGCTCGTCGAAGATCATGGATCGGGCCGCCATCGTTCGCGGCATGCACCACACGATGCGCAATCACAACTCGGCGGCGGTCGAGGCCCTGTGCGGGCGCACCCCGCTGCGCGGCGACTTGGAATTGCTGGCCAACGACCCCACGACCGACTTCCCCTGCTACGGCTCGGCCGTCAGCCGGTTCGCCGAGAGCCAAACCGCCGTGCCGCCGTTCGTCGCGTTGCCCCACGTGATGTACAACGTCGTCAAGCTGCCGGGCCAAACGGCTGGGTTCTTGGGACCGGACTACGAGCCGTTGCAGGTCACTAAAGATCCGAACCAGCCGAACTTCGAGGTCAGCGAGATTGCGCTGCCGGCCGGGATGTCGTTGACGGAATTGGAACATCGCGAGTCGTTGCTGGCTCACGTCAACCGGCAATTGGGCGATCCGCCGCGCTCCACTCAACAACGCTCGATGCGCGACTCGTACCGACGCGCGTTCGACCTGTTGCGCTCCGACGCCGTGCGCCGCGCGTTCGACATCGGCAAAGAGAGGGAGCAAACACGCGACCGCTACGGCCGAAATATCCACGGCCAGGCCGTGCTACTTGCGCGGCGGCTGGTCGAGTCCGGTGTGCGCTTCGTCAGTGTCTATGACCGTGTGCGCAACGGACTGAATAACTGGGACACGCACGTCGACAACTTCGGTCGATTGCAAAACGACTTGTTGCCGCCGTGCGACATGGCGTTTTCGGCGCTGGTCGAAGATCTCGAAGCGCGCGGGCTGTTGGACTCGACGCTCGTCGTGATGCTCGGCGAGTTCGGACGCACGCCGCAGATCAACGGGCAGGCTGGCCGAGACCACTGGCCTGACTGTTACAGCATCGTGTTGGCCGGTGGCGGTGTGACCGGCGGAGCCGTATACGGCGCCAGCGACAAGATCGGCGCTTATCCCAATGCGCGCCCAGTGACGCCGGGCGACCTGGCCGCCACGCTGTTCTGGCGATTCGGCCTGGATCTAGGTACCGAACTGCACGACGCAACCGGCCGGCCGTTCCGGCTGGCCGCGGGCGAGCCGCTGTACGACCTGTTTGCGTAGGGGCCGGCAAAGCGCGTGCGGCGCATGCTGTCGGCAGCGGGCCAGGTGCTCGAGCGACCTTGGGGCTGGCGCAAACCGGCCGAAAGCCCCAATAACTTGCTTCCGGCCAGCTTGCCGGTGATAATGCCACCGCTGGATTTCCTGCGCGATCGGACTGTTGTGCCGGCAGGAAGCGGGCTGCCCCCCACGGCCCGCGCGCGATCGCCCGTCCGTGCCTCCGACTTCACCGGCACTTGGTAGTTCCGCTGGGAGCCATGACCGCGAGCAGTCGTCACACGACGTCCGTGCGCTGGTTCGCTATTGCCGTACAACCCGTTGACGTGCTTTTGAGATTCTCGCACGCGCATTTCGTCGAAGGAGTTATTGCCATGTTTCGTTTCTCGATATTGGCCGGCTGCGGGCTGGCGCTGGTGCTGCTGATCACGTCGTCGGCCTCGGCACAGTTTGGGCGCAATTTTCGCATTCCGCCGATCGTCGCCGACATCATGTCGATGCGCGCCGAGAAAGTGCAGCAGGAATTGAAGTTGAACGAGGAACAGACCGAGCAGGTCGTCGGCATCGCCACCGAAATGCAGGCCGAAGCCATGGAGATCATCTCCGGGCTCCAGGATCTCACGCCGCAGGAACGCGAAGAAGAACTGCCCAACGTCATGGAAATGATCAACGAACGGGCCACCGAGCTGCAGAAACAAGTCGAGGGCATCCTCGATGAGAAACAGATGGCCCGGGTCGAAGAGCTTTCGCTGCAGCGCCGCGGCGTGGAGGCGCTCGACGACAAGAAAGTCGCCGAGAAGCTCAAACTCACCGACGACCAGAAGAAGGAGTTGGTCCAAATCCAGGACGACGCGGCCGGCAAGCAAGAAGAGATCATGAAGGCCTTTTTCGGAGGCGACCGCGACGAACTGCGCGGAAAGATTCAAGCCCTGCGTAAGGAAATGGGCGATAAAGCTTTAGCAGTCCTTACAACCGAACAGCGCGAGCAGTTCGAAAAGATGAAGGGCGCAAAGTTTGAGTTCCCTAGAAGTCGCGGGTTCGGGTTTTAGAACCCAGATTCTGTTTTTTGAAACACGCCCCCAAACCTATGGGTAATAATCGCTTAGTGACGCCGCATGGCGCGCTGGCAGGGCCGGCCACCGGATTCAGTACCGCTTTTCCAGGATATCGAGGTGTGAACATGGGACGTATTTGGACGACGACGCTAGCACTAGCAGCCATCTGCACCGCCTCGCTGGCGATCGCCGAGGACTCCGCCCCAACCCCCATTGGCAAGAAGATCGAGAGTTTTTCGTTACCAGATATCCACGGCAAAGCGCGCTCACTGGACGATTTCGACGGTAAGCTGCTGGTGGTGGCGTTCATCGGCACCGAATGCCCGCTGGCCAAGACATACGCACCCCGGCTCCAGGGATTGGCTGACGAGTTCGCCGCCAAAGGCGTGGCGTTTATCGGCGTTGATTCGAACCTGCAAGACTCGCTGACCGAGTTGGCCGCCTACGGACGAGTTCACGAGATCAAGTTTCCGCTGCTCAAAGACAACAACAACGTGGTCGCCGATCAGTTCGGCGCTGTGCGCACGCCCGAGGTGTTCTTGCTCGACAAGGATCGCGTCGTGCGTTACTGGGGACGGATCGACGACCAATACGGTTTTAAGACGGGTGCCGGCTATGTGAAGCCTAAGTTGCGCAATCGGTTCCTGGCCGACGCGATCGACGAAGTGCTGGCCGGAAAAGACGTCAGCCAAGCGGTCGTCAAGGCCGACGGCTGCTTCATCGGACGCCGGGTGTCGAAAGATCCGACCGGCGAGATCACCTACTCGAACCAGGTCGCCCGCATCCTGCAGGATCGGTGCGTCGAGTGTCATCGCGACGGCGAAGTCGCGCCGTTCACGCTGACCAACTACGACGACGTGATCGGCTGGGCCGACACGATCAGCGAAGTGATCGACGAGGGTCGCATGCCGCCCTGGTTCGCCGATCCGCGTTATGGCCACTTCGAGAACGACGCCAGCCTTTCCGACGACGAGAAGCAAACCATCTACCAGTGGGTCGACAACGGCTGCCCCGAAGGCGATCCCAAGGATCTGCCCGAACCGCGCGAGTTCGTCGAGGGCTGGCAAGTCGGCGAGCCCGATCAGGTCATCTACATGGACGACGAACCTTACTCCGTGCCGGCCGAAGGCGTGGTCGACTACCAATACTTCTCGGTCGATCCGGGCTGGACCGAAGATAAGTGGATCCAAGCCACCGAGTCGCGGCCGGGCAACCGTTCGGTCGTGCACCATATCATCGTGTTCGTGCGGCCTCCGGCCGGCAAACGCGATTCGAGCGGACGTGGCGGTATCGGCGGGTACGCCCCCGGAATGACGCCCACGATCTGCCCGCCGGGCACCGCGATGTTCGTGCCCGCCGGCTCGACGCTCACGTTCCAATTGCACTACACACCCAACGGCAGTCCGCAGACCGACCGGAGCATGGTCGGCGTGTTCTTCGCCGACCGCAAAACCGTGAAGAAAACGGTCCGCGGCGGTGTCTGCGGCGATACGGGCTTCGCGATCCCGCCCGGCGATCCAAACTTCAAGATCACCGCGCGACACCGGTTTCTGAAGGACACGATGCTGATGAATCTCACGCCGCACATGCACGTCCGCGGCAAGAGCTTCAAGTACGAGGCCGAGTACCCCGACGGAACGCGCGAAGTTCTGCTCGATGTGCCCAACTACGACTTCAACTGGCAGCTCCGCTACATGCTGGCCGAGCCCAAGTTGATGCCGCGTGGCACGCGACTGATCTGCACGGCCCACTTCGACAACTCGGAAGACAACCTGGCCAATCCCGATCCCACCGAGACCGTCCGCTACGGCGATCAGACGTGGGAGGAGATGATGTTTGGGTTCTATACCACGATCGATCCCAAGGAAGATCTTTCCGAGAAGAAGGAGCTGGCCAAGACGGCCGCCAAGATCGACCGCGGCAAAACGTCGAAGAAGAACTAGTCGCGACGCTGGCCGGGCCGCCCGTGGCGGACCGCACCAGGCGTTTCGGTTAACGTCCAACAGCGAGGTCGTCCACGACGGGCGACCTCGCTTTATTTGTGGCGCCAGCGAACGCGCGAAGTGTTACCCGGCAGCCGCGCGGCTCCTCGCGCGGCGCGACGGAATTGCCCAAGCCGCGGCTCACGGCCGACCACGACCAACCGCGGACCGACGGCGGACGCACCGCGCCACCCCGCCGCCGACCCCACAATTATGTTGACGCCCAGCCCACAAGTGGGGCAGAATGACGTGTGACGGGGCAACGGAACAGGCACAACCTCACACGTCGGGGGAGGCGATTCGCGATGAACGGTTTCCTGCATGCTGCGCGCGTCTCGGTGGTCGCTCTACTAGGTACCCTTTTGGCGGCCTCGCCTTGGGTGCGTGCCGCGGACGATTCGAGCAATCCAGCGCCCGAGGACGCTGTCCGCCAGGCACTGCTCTCTGAACTGGGTGGCCCGTCGCCGGTGCGCGAAACACTGCTGCGCCGTGCGCTCGAACAAGACCCGGGCTATGCGCCAGCCCGCTGGGCGTTGGGCTACGTGCGCTACGACGAACAATGGCGCACGCTGGATGAAGTCGCGCAATTGGCCGCCGGCGACGAGCGATTGGCCGAGTATCGAAAGCGCCGGGCCGCCATCGCCGACCGTGCGGAAGAACACCGCGAGTTGGCCCGCTGGTGTCAAAAGAATCGTCTCGACGACGAGCGACGCATCCACTGGGCCCGGGTCCTGGAGTTCGACCCGCAAGACGCCGAAGCGCTGGAAGCACTCGGACTGCAAATCTACGAAGGGCGCCTCCTGACTCAACGGCAAATCGCCGAGGCCAAGCAAGAAGCGCGCGACCAACGGCAGGCCATGAACCACTGGCAACCGAAGATGGCCAAGTGGCGCAAAGCGATCGAGCGCTCGGGCAGCCGCGCCCGCACCGAGGCGCTCGAAGCCCTGGCTACCCTGTCCGACCCGGAAGCGATTCCGGCCCTGGAGGCCACGTTTGCCGAAGATGGCGAAGGGGCCACGGCCGACGCACATAACTTGCTCTTGATCGAAACGGTCGGGCGCATGCCGCACCCGGAAGCGACCCAGGTTCTGCTGCGCCGGGCGATGGTGCCCGAGTCCACGCGGGTTCGCGAAGCGGCGTGTGCCGAGCTGAAGAAACGCCCGGCGTATGCCTACGTGCCGCAGCTCATCGCGGCCACGCCGCAACGTTCATCGACCGAGGGGCATTGGTACGTGCACTTGCTGCCGCTTGGCGGGGTGGGTCTGCGGGCGGAGTTGCACCAGCAGAACGGGCGCGATCGGCACTCGATTCTCTTAGAGTCACAGGCTACCGTTGTACGAGCCGGAACAAGACGAGATGGTACGCGATTCTTTCGAACGGAGAATGGATTAAGCTACGCGTACAATCGCAGCGCTCTAGCATCACTTCAACGAGTCAGTGCGGACGCGGAGCGGCGCGACCAAGTCGCTCACTTTGCAATCGAGCGCGCGCGATTCGTCCTCGCACAGACCGTGGGCTGGGGTGACGGCCAGGACGCGTCCGATTGGTGGGAGCAATGGTATCGGTACAGCGAGCAGTATTCGTCGCCCTATGACCGACCCACGCGGCGTGAGACGTCTGCAACCATCAAGAGATACTGCGCGGAGTTCATTCCACGTGAGCACAGTTGTTTCCCGGCGGGCACGCTTATCCAAACGCTTGACGGCCCACGGCCGATCGAAACCACCAAGGCCGGCGATCGGGTCTTGAGCCAGGATCTGGCCACCGGCGAGCTAACGTACAAGCCGGTGCAGCGAGTCACGCTGCGGCCGGCGGCTCCATTGGTCGTGGTTCGCACGGGTGACGCAAGCGTGTCTGCCACGCGCGGCCATCCCTTCTGGGTCGCCGGGCAGGGGTGGACCCTGGCGAAACACGTCCGACCTGGCGACGTGCTTAGCTCCGTCGATCACACAGTTGTGGTCGATGCCATCGAAGAAGCCCCGGCCAAAGAGGCGTACAATCTCGTCGTTGCCGAAAACGGCACCTACTTCGCCGGAGCAGGCCAACTGTTGGTGCACGACAATACCCCGATTGCGGAAACAGCGGTCCGCGTGCCAGGCTTGCCGGCGGACGTCGCCACGCCCTGACGGCACGCGAATCTAGACGATCACAAACAAAACAATGCTTGCACGTCATGCCCGACTCCTGCTTGCCGCCAGCATCGCGATGCTGCCGTGGTGCGCTCGGGCCGCGGATCCGGGCAAACAATTGACCGCGTTGTTCGACGCCGGGCGCAAGAACACGCCGCCGGCCGTCGCGACCGCGCGGCAACACGCCGTGCAACTCAAACGGGCCGACCGCGACGATCTGCGCATCGACTATGCCTATGGCGTGGTCCTGGCCAACCAGCGGCGATATGCCGACGCCGCGAAGCTGTTCGCGCGCTACCTGGCCGAGCATCCCGGGCATTTGCCGGCCCAACGGCTAACGATCTGGACGCAGATCCAGGACAAGAACTTTGACGCCGCCCTGACAACCATCGACGCGCTTGGGCAAGCCTTCGCGATGCCCGATGCCGACCAGCCACCCGATGCGTACGTGGAAACGGCCCGCTTCCTGGGCGTTTGCTTCGGCTACCTGGAACTGGTTGGCGCAAGCTCGCTGGACGGAGTGAAGCTATCGGCCAGAAAAAACGCTTTGCTGAAAAACCTGGGCGAGCAGTACACGCCATCGTTCGACGAAGGACGCCAGGAAGTGGCGACGCAGTTGCGCGAATTGGAAGCCAAGCGCGACGCGCGGTTGACCCGTGCCGAGGAGCAAGCTGAAAAACAGCGCGAGCAGGCCGAAGAAGCCCTGGACCAAAAACGGGACCAGATCGCCGCGCAACGCGAAGCCAGTCAGGCCAGCGCGGAACAACTCCGCGACGCGCAGCGCGAGTATGGGTTACTCGAGCAGCAGCTCCGCCCGATGCTGCGTGATCGGGCCGTCACCGCGGCGCAAATGGCCATGTTGTGGGCGCAGATGACCGAGATCTTCGCCGCCGACGAACGCCTGGCGGGACAAAACTTCCAAGTCGGGCCCAATGGAGTCGTCTCCGTCGATCCGCTCACGGGCCGACAAACCCGCACGGCCCGAAACAACTTCGATTCGATTAGCGACGCCGACTACGCCCGTGCCATCGGGCTGTCGATCGCAATCGGTGGGTTGACGCGACAGGCCTTCGAAATGGATCGGCAGATCGTCGCGATGCGCACGCAGATGTTTCAACTAGCCGGCCACGGTGAAGCAGAAGCCCGCAAGATGGCCGAAAGCCAGGCCGCCGCCGACAAGGCGGCCGAGCGCGCCGACCGACTCGAAAAACGGCTCAGCCGCGATGAGCCGGAGAAGCGAACGCGTCCCGCCGGTCCCACCGGCCGGATGGCCCGGTTCACCACGTACGCCCCGTTCCCGTACGAACAAGAGACCGCGCGCGTGCTCGGCTGGTTTGGCCAATAGGTGTTGCGGGCAAGTCCGTTCGGCATCGATCCGCTCCCTTCCGTGCGGTGGGCCATCGCTTCGTTATGGCCAGACGCGTCGCGTTCCCGATTCGGCGCAACTTGGCTGGCCGCGCCGCGACCGTCATAATGACCCGCTCGGCTCGCCGGCGGGACGCGACTCACTGTCGAATCGTCAATCGTTGCTCGCCGCCAAGTCGCACGATTGTCACACCCCGCTGTTTGCATCCGGAGAAAAAACGATGTCGCGCCTGTTACGATGTTCGCTGTGCCTGTTTGTTGGACTGGCTTGGACTTTGTCGCTGACTGCGGCACATGCCGACGACGGCCGCCTGTTCGAGTTGCGAACCTACATCACCAACGACGGCAAGTTGCCGGAACTGCACAAACGGTTCCGCGACCATACGACTAAGCTGTTCGAGAAACACGGCATGACGATTATCGGGTTTTGGACCCCGGTCGACGGACCCGAAGCCGAAAACACCTTGGTCTACATGCTGGCGTATCCGGATATGGACGCACGCAAGGAGTCGTGGGCCGGGTTCATCGCGGATCCCGATTGGACGGCCGTCTACAAAGCGTCTCGCGCCAACGGCCCACTGGTGAAGAAAGTGATTTCGCAGTTCGTCGGGCCGACCGACTATTCGCCGATCAAGTAAGCCCTCGCCGCGTCGACATCCGACGCACGTCACGGTCGTGGTCTGTTTCCGAGCCGACGCTGATCGACCAATGTGTTGCGCGCCGTGCAACTTTTCTGGAGAACCGAAGCTATGTCGACCCGCGAACGCTGGACCGTGTATCCATTGCTGTTTCTGACGCTCGGCATCGCGCTGACCGACAAGATAACGCGCAGCATCAGCACGGACCGCATCGAGTGCAAAACGCTTTTGGTGACCGATCAGCGCGGCGAGCCACGCGTGATCGCGGTGCCCACTGCCGACGGCGGCGTTGTGGAAACTCGTTCAACCAGCTCGGGCGTCAACGTCATCGTCGGCCAGACCGGCACCATGGCCGGATTGATGTTCAGCGACGCGCAGGGTCGCCTCTTGCCGCGCTACGTAATTCCACTGCCGCCCAAGTCGCGCGGCGAGAGCGACAAGAATCGGCCCGATCGCGAATCATCTGATTCGCAAGACGCGACAGGACCCGAAGAGCCTGCCGGGCAGGATGCGTCCAAAGTACCCGCGCCGCGCGACGACGCTGGCCAACGGCCTGTTGGCGACACGCCCCCGACGGATCCTGAAACAGACAAGTAACCGCGTCGGCCATTGCGGCCCGGCGACAACCCACAAAAACGTGGCGCTCGCCCGCGACCGGCCCGGGCCGACCGCAATCCGGCTACGATCGGGTCGTTGCCGCGGTCGCGGCTTTTGGCGTCGCGGTGTCGGTGCCGGGGGTTTCGTCACGCGGGCCGAAGCGGCGCGTGCGATACAAGTCGATTCCGTGCGCCGCGTGATACAGCGCGCCGCACTCCAGGTCAAACTTTTGCGTCCGCTCCAGGCACTCGACCAGGTGCACGACCGCCCGAGTCACCCACGGCTTTTGCAACTCTTCATCCGGCAGCGCCATGCACAGGAACTCGAGCGTGTGGCCGGTGCTGCCGATCCGCGCGGCGATGTCTGGAGACGTGCCGGGCCGTGCGAAGTAGTTCGTCGAAAAGCTGCCGTCCGGCTGTTGGTGTCTGCGGGCCGCAGCAATCGCGTCTTGAATCTTGCGCTGCGCTTTGTCCCAGGTGCCGTCGCCTTCGGCATCCAGCTCGCCGCCATCTTGCAGATAGCGATCAACGGCAACCGTCAGACCGTACATCCGATGCGTGCCACCGCAAGCGCTCTCATCCAGGTTCTGAGCCGTTTCCATATCGACGATCCGATCGATCGACCAGGTCGATCCGTCCTTGGCCGTCCATTCGGCATCCAGCGGCAAGTACTTGGAAAACGCCATCAGCGTCCAACTGGCCTCCATCCCGTGGTATAGGTCCCACTTCGCTTGCTCGATCAGATCGCGCACGGTGTATGTCTCGCCACCGACAACAATCTCCTCATCGGGCGAAAGACCACATTGCGACAAGTAGCCTAGCCATTGGTCTTCGTGACCCTGCCCCGTGTTGCTGCCCGCTTCGAGGACCGCTTCCAGCCCGCGATCGCCTTTGCGCAGCGTCCAGCCGCGGAGTTGTCCGCCCTTGAGCAGGTAGTCGAGTGCGTCGACCAGTTCGCCCTCGTGATAGATCTGAAAGTAGCGACCGTAGACCAGCGCGCCGTGTACGACCTGCCATGCAGCCTGGTCTTTCGTGTTCAGGTGCCGATTTTCGCGCGTGAAGGTCAGCGCCCGATCGATACGATCGCGCAGTTCATCGTCGGCCGGTAGTTTGGCGGGCTCCACTTTCGGCGCCGGTTCGCTGCAACCAGCCAGAGTCATTCCGCAGACAAGACACGCAAGGGCCAGGCACGCAACGCGACGTTTCATACTGTTCATGGCAATTGGCTTCCTTGTCCGGCCGGTCGGCGTCGCGAGGGCGACGGCGTTCGGCCCGAAGACAACAGTTCGGGAGGATCATGCGGCCCGTAGGGGTTCTGCGAGCGGGCACTGCTTCGCTGGCACGCGCCCCTCGGCCCGTTTTATTCTCTTCGGCATGTCAGAGCAACGATTTAGAGAAAAAACGCAAACTGCGGTATTTACGGTGCCGATAAGGATTATGTGCCGACGAAACGATTAGGCAACTAATTTCGAACCAGCAACGGACCGCGCCATGCCTGAACCCCGCGCCGCGCTCTTACCCCGCCGCCTCGGTGATCGGGTCCGGTTGATGGCCTTTCTGATCACGATCTTGTTGGTCGTCACGGCATCGGCGGTGCTGCTGACTGAGTACCAGTTCGGTGCTTCGCCGCACGGCGGATCGCTGCGCGCTCGGCGGCTGGCCGAGGCCGAAGCGCTGGTGTTCGTCATTGCCGGCGCCGCGCTGTTGGTGCGGGTGTGCAATCCGTTCCTGCGACGTCTGGAGGAAAGCGAAGCCCAAGTGCGGGCGATCGTCAACACGGCCGGCGACGGCATCATCACGGTCGATTCCCGCGGCACGATCGAAACGTTCAACCTGGCGGCCGAGCGGATGTTCGGATACCGGGCCGAAGCCATGCTGGGCGAGAACATCGATGCGCTGATCCTGTTGCCAACGGGAACCGGCTTCGAGCAAACCCTCGCCCAGCAAGACGCGCATCCGGACCGTGCGCAAGCGAGCCAGGCATTGGGGCGCCGCGCGGACGGAGCCCGGTTTCCGGTCGAGTTGTCGATCAGCCTGGTACCGCTCGAAGAACGTTCGATCTGCACGGTGATCGTCCGCGACGTCACCCAGCGCGAGGCGGCCGACCGAAAGATGCGCGAGCAAATGCTAAAGCTGCAAGAGGTCAAGGAAATCCTCGAAGCCAAAGCCTCGCAACTGGCCAAAACCAACCGCGAACTAGACGACTTCACGTACATCGCGTCGCACGACTTGAAAGAGCCGTTGCGCGGAATCAGTTCGTACTGCCAGATCCTGCTGGAAGACTACGCCGGCAAGTTGGACGACGACGGCCAGCGCCGGCTCGAGGCACTTGTCGGGCTGTGTCAACGGCTGAGCCGATTGATCGACGACTTGCTGACGTACTCACAGATCTCGCGAACCGAACCGGACACGGCGCCGCTCGACCTGGGTGAGATCGTCGCCGACGTGGTGGAAACGTTGGCGCCCGTCATCGACGAGCGCAACGCCTTGGTGCGCGTGCGGGGCACGCTGCCCAACCTGGTGGCCGATCGGGTTCTGACCGGCGAAGTGTTTCGCAACCTGATTGCCAACGCGCTGAAGTTCAACGACAGCGCCGAGCCGTCGATCGAGATCGGCTGCGACGACGGGGCGACGCTGTACGTTCGCGACAATGGCATCGGCATTCCCGAGTGCCAACACGACGCCGTCTTTACCATGTTTCGCCGTCTGCACAGTCGGCGGAAGTACGAAGGAACCGGCGCCGGGCTGACCTTCGTGCGAAAGATCGTCGAGCGTCATGGCGGACGGATTTGGATCGAAAGCCGCCCGGAATGCGGAACCACCTTCTTCTTTACCTTGGGATGCGAGGCGACTCATGCCCCACAGGAAACTGCCGGTTGTGCTGTTGGTTGAGGACAGCCCCGACGACATTGATTTTGCTCGACGGGCCTTGGCTCGCAGCGGCATCGAGCACCGGCTGGTCGTCGCCGAAGAGGGCGATCGCGCGCTGGCTTTGCTGACCGGCGAGGAAGCCGAACCAGGGTTTCCGCAACCGCTGCGCCCGGCGCTGGTCCTGTTGGATCTGAACATCCCCGGCATCGGCGGGCGCCAGTTGCTGAAACGCGTCAAGCAGGACGAAGCGCTGCGGGCCATCCCGGTCGTCGTCCTTTCAACGTCGCAACACCATTCGGACATCGAAGGCAGCTATCGCGCGGGCGGCAACGCGTATCACTCCAAGTCAGACGACCTGGCCGAGTATCAAAACACCGCCAAGCGGATCATGGAGTATTGGCTTTCGGCCGTCATGCGGGCGTCGGGCACCGCCGAGCTGACCAACGAGTTGGCCACCAACGCAGACTAGCTCAAGTCCGGCCGCCGGAACCCCGCTTCCGTCTGGAGCGGCCGCGTCGGGCGACGACGGTGCACCGCATTTCGGCTATGCCAACCAGCGCGGCCTGGGTAGGATACGGCCGGGTCGCGACCAGCTTGCAGGCCCGCCTCTGCGGGAAGCTATTTGCGAGGAAGTACGGCCGGGCCACCGGCCACGGAAGCAAGAACCGCGCTCCCCATTTGTTCGTAGAAAAGAAGAATGCGGCTGTCCGACGAACAGCCGCGCTAGCACGGGCGTTCGGGCAGGGGCCGGCGACAAGATTCCGGCATACGAAGCGAAGATCTAACAGGCGTGCGGCGTCGACCACGAAACACGATGCGGATCGATGCGCGTGCCTCCGCGACAATCGGCGCAGCACACAAACCACGGGGTGAATGACCATGATGTTCGGCTGGTTCGATCCGAGGTACTTGCTGTTCGTCGCGCCCGCCCTCCTGCTGGCGCTTTGGGCGCAGATGCGCGTGAAGATCACGTATGCCCATGCGCAGCAATTGCCCGCTCCGCTCAGCGGCGCGGCCGCCGCGCGCCACATCCTGGACTCGGCCGGGCTCCATTCGGTGGGCATTGAACAAGTGCCGGGGCACTTGAGCGACCATTACGATCCGCGCGACAAAGTGCTGCGACTCAGCCCCGAGGTCTATCAAAGCCGTACGTTGGCCGCGGTCGGCATCGCGGCGCACGAGTCGGGCCACGCGCTGCAAGACGCGCACTCCTATGCCCCGCTAACAATTCGCAACGCGGCCGTGCCAGCGGCCAGCTTTGGCAGCCAGGCCGGTCTGACACTGGCCTTTCTCGGCTTCTTATTCCAGCCGCTGCACTTTCTGGCGTACGTCGGCATCGTGCTGTTTGCTTGCGTGGTGTTCTTCCAGGTCGTGAACTTGCCGGTCGAGTTCAACGCCAGCACCCGCGCGAAGCAGCAGCTTGTGCAACTCGGGATCATCAACCAGGAAGAGCTGGTTCACGTTAGCAAGGTGCTCAACGCGGCCGCCTGGACCTACATCGCCGGCACGCTGCAAGCGATCATGGTCCTGCTCTACTTGCTGATGCGGGCCAATTCGCGGCGGTAGCGCGCCCGGCGCGCCAGCGGACACGAAGCCGCGCGCCGGCCCCCACGCTCAAACGCGCGCCCGCGGATGTTGCAGCGACACCCACGACCCGTCCTTCGCGCTGCTGGCAACGCACTGCTGGATGAAGTACATCCCCTCGACACCGTCGTTGATGTTCGGATAGACGGTGTCGACCGTTTCGAACTTCTTTCCCGTGGCGCGCAGGGCCATGTTGTCGAATGCCGCCCGATAGACGTTGGCAAACGCTTCAAAGAACGCCTCGGGATGGCCGCTGGGCAAACGGCAAGCCGCGGCCCCGGCCTCGTTGGTATACGGCGCATTCGGATCGCGCGTGTACATGGCATGCGGTTGTCCGTTGCGCCGCACGAGCATCTTGTTGGGTTCTTCCTGGCGCCACTGCAAGGAACCTTTCGTGCCGTCGATCTCGATCGACAGGTCGTTCTCGCGCCCGTGACTGATTTGCGAAGCCGTGACGCTGCCCAACCCGCCGTTCTCGAAGCGAATCACGGCCTGACCATAGTCGTCGAGCTGCCGGCCTGTCTCAAACACCTTGAGATTGCAGGCGACGGACTGGGGCTTTTGCCCGGTCATGTAGCGAACGAGGTTGTAGGCGTGGGTGCCGATGTCGCCAAAGCAGCCGGCCGCGCCGCTCTTGGCGGGATCGGTGCGCCAGGCGGCCTGCTTCTGGTCGTCTTGTTCGATGCGGGTACGGAGCCAGCCCTGCATGTAGCACGCACGTGCCGCGTTGATCTCACCCAACTCGCCTTCCAGGATCATTTGCCGCGCCTGGCGCACGAGCGGATAGCCGGTGTAGTTGTGCGTCACGGCAAACACCACGCCTGAGTCGTCGACGATCTTGGCCAACTGCTCGGCCTGTTCGAGATCGAGCGTGAGCGGCTTGTCGCAGACGACGTTGAACCCGGCTTCGACGGCGGCCTTGGCGATCTCGAAATGCGTGAAGTTCGGCGTGGCGACTGAGACGAAATCGATCCGCTGGTCTTCCGGCAGCTTCAACTCCGCGGCGATCATCTCCGAATACGAGCCGTAGGCCCGCTCGGGCGGAATGTCGTAATCCGGGGCCGACGCCTTGGCCTTCGTCGGGTCCGACGACAGCGCCCCGGCCACCAGCGCGGCCCGATTGTCCAACACGGCGGCCGTGCAATGCACGCGACCGATGAAAGCACCCTGGCCACCGCCGACCAGGCCCATACGAAGTTTGCGATTCAATTCGCCGTTGGTAGACATTGCTGTTGGCTCCCTGAACGATGCGGCCGGTCGCGGAGTTTGCCGAACCGGGCCACGGGCGACACGCAAGATGCTCGGCGCGACGCCGCGGCAGCGTGCCGGCTGGATTCAAACGGACCGGCTAAGTGTCTCTTTGTAGCAGATGCCTGACAGCGCGCCAGCAGGCGCAAACGAAAATTCGCACCGCAAAGTGCGGCGCTGACTTCGGCTGGCTTTCGTCGCCCTAAAGCGGTAGGATCGAAGCGTGCGGCGGGCCGTCGCCAGCGCGCCGTGCGCGGCCACCGCGCATCGCGCAATCGCCGCGTCGGGCAGGACGGCAATCTTCCCAATCACGTGCGGAGTCGAGACCATGCGAAGTTCCAGAATCGCCTGGCTGCTAGCCGGTGCCGTCGGCGGACTCGTCATCGGACTGAACGCCGCGGGCATCTGGCCCCAGATTCCCTTACACGCCGTGGCCACGCACGGACAAGAAAACTTCGCCATCTGCACGGCACCGATGGACGACGACATCGAAGCCGTCTTCGTGCTCGACGATACCACCGGCGATCTGAAAGCCGCGTGCCTCAACGTGCAGATGCGCCGCTTCAACACATTTTTCGATTACAACGTGCTGCGCGATTTGCCGGCGCCCAACGGAAAAAACGGCGCCTACCGGATCGTCAGCGGCATCGCCAGCATTCGCCAGAATGTCGCCGCCGGCCAAATGGCCCGTTCGGTCATCTACGTCGCGGAAGTCTCGACCGGGCAACTGGTCGCGTACGGCATACCCTGGGTGCCGGGTCGGGCCGCCAGCCTGGTCCCGTTCAAGGGGACGCTGGTTCCGCTCGACCGCTGGCAGTTTCGCACCACCGCGATTCGCGAGCCTTGATTTCGCATCCATCCGACGATAGCCCGCTCACCGTGAACGTCATCATCAACGGCGCCCCGCGCGACGTCGCTTCCGAAATCACTATCGCGGCGCTGCTGGCCGAGCTGGAAGTCAGCCAGCGCCACGTCGCGGTGGAAGTCAATCGCCAGCTTGTGCCGCGGGCCCGACATGCCGAATATCAACTTCGCGAGGGCGACTGCTTGGAAGTCGTCACGCTGGTAGGAGGAGGTTAACCCCGTGGCACTCGCAACCCAACAACCCGACGCGCGCCTCAACGATTCTTTGCGGATCGGCACGCACACCTTGGCCAGCCGACTGATCGTCGGCACCGGCAAGTACGCCAGCTACGAACAAATGGCCGAGGCGCTGGCCCTGTCCGGAACCGACTGCATCACGGTGGCCGTGCGGCGTGAGCGGCTGGTCAACGCGGCGGGTCAAAACATTTTGGACCACATCGACACGGCGCGCTACACGCTGTTGCCGAATACGGCCGGCTGCTTCACCGCCGAAGACGCCGTTCGCGTCGCCCGGCTGGGCCGTGAGATCCTCTCCGGCTTGGAAAACCCCGGCGCCGATTGGGTCAAACTCGAAGTGCTGGGCGATGCCAAGACGCTGTTGCCCGACCCGGTCGCCACGCTCGAAGCCACCGAGCAACTCGTGGCCGAAGGGTTCCAGGTATTGTGCTACACCAGCGACGATCCGGTCGCCGCGCGGCGGCTCAAGCAAGCCGGCGCCACCAGCGTCATGCCGGCCGGCAGCCCCATCGGATCCGGCCAGGGCATTCTGAATCCCAACAACATTCGGATCTGCCTTGAGTATCTCAAGCAAGACGATCCGGACTATCCGGTGATCGTCGATGCGGGCGTCGGCACGGCCAGCGATGTTACGGTCGCCATGGAGTTGGGCGTCGACGGCGTGCTACTCAACACGGGTATTGCCCACGCGGCCGATCCGCTGGCGATGGCCGTGGCGATGAAGTCCGCGATCGAAGCCGGCCGACTGGCCTATCAGGCCGGGCGGATTCCCAAGAAGCTCTACGCCACGGCCAGCAGCCCGGAAGCCGGCAACATCGCGGCCAAGCCGCGCTGACGACGGTCGTCGATTCGATGACTCGCTCATCCGGCCGCCGTGTCACCAAACCGCACATCGGCTCGCCCGCACGAAGCGGTTTCGCGCGCCCTTCTTGCACCCCCTCAGAATGCTGGCTCGGCACCTGGTGCCTGGAACGATCGTTCCATCGAAGATTCCGATAGCGCGTCGAGGACCGTCGGCTGGCCGGTCACGCCCAGATAGATCACCGTTAACAACATCATCCCGAACGGAACGACGAGGAAAAAGCCGATTCCGCAAGTAAGAACTGTCACGACGATCCCGATGGCGAACGTCAGCAGGTAGAGCGCCAGGATCGTCATCTTGTTGCCCTTCGTTGCCTGGGCGGACAGACGTATCGATCCCATGATGTCCGAATCCTGATCCACCAGCACGTACATCACTTGCGAGAACATCAGTGCAAGGATGATGCCGGGCACGATCAGAAAAATAAATCCGACCACCATGATTAGCGTTGTGATGATCTGAATCGCGACACCGAACAAGAACCATGGACCGCCGCTGAACAGCAGTCCGAACTCCGCCGGTCCGCCGCGCGCGATCTGCAGCGTGTACCGAATCATGCCGATCCAAAAGAATGTGCTAACGGCCTGTGTCAGGACATTTTCCATGATCGAGACGATGGCCGCTTCGATGCCTTGCGCGTTGGACAGAATTGCCGAAAACACCAGGCCGATGATTCCACCCGCAAAGAAGTTGCAGAAAATATAGACCAGTCCGCCGAGGATCAGCATTCCCATGTTCATCTTGTAGATCTGCCAGGTCCGACTCAGCGTCTCGCCCAGGTCGATCGCCGTCGGGTTGAATCCGGTTTTCAGATGGACGTGCTCGTGGGCGTGCATCTGGGATGCGGTCGGCGACTGGTAGGGATTGGCCGAGTCGCCGTAGGCCGTCGTTTCGCGCAGCTCGGGCGGCGGTGCAAACGCCGAGCCTGATGCCGACGCCTGCTCTGCCGGCGGGGGCGTGTGCGGCGGCGGAGAATAGGGCGGAGGTGATTGGGGTGGCGGCGACTGGGGCGGCGGCGCTTGCTGCACGGGGGATGCCGAGGGAATCGCAACCAGCGTGCCACACTGCGGACACTTCGCGCTCTTGCCTTCGGTGCCGTCCGGAGTGCGCAACAGCCGGTCGCATTGCGTGCAACGAAATTCGATAGGCATCTGGGGGAAACCTCCGAAGCAAGAGTAAGCGTCCATCGCCGATCCAACGGCTACGAAAGAATAACATAGCCGCCACCATGCTCCAATGCGGGCTGCCGTCTGTGCGGTTGCACGGCAAGATGGTAGCTTGAGGCGTTGATCACCACCGACCTGCGCTCGTCGTTCGGCCACACATGCTCACGCCCTCGGAAATCCTTGGCCCGTCCGGCCGTATCGCCTCGCGATTGGACCACTACGAGCAGCGCGACCAGCAATTGGCCATGGCCGAATCGGTCGCCGAAGCGATTCGCAACCGGCGCCACCTGATCGCCGAAGCTGGGACCGGCGTCGGCAAGAGCTTCGCCTATCTCGTGCCGACGATCTTGTCCGTCGCGCAACCCAGCGCTGACGACACAGCCGAACGGCGCGTCGTGATCTCGACGCACACGATCAGCCTGCAAGAGCAGTTGCTCGGCAAGGATCTGCCGCTACTGAACAGCGTCATTCCGCTCGAGTTTTCGGCCGTACTCGTCAAGGGCCGGCACAACTACCTCAGCCAGCGCCGATTGAAACTGGCCAATCAGCGCGCCGCCGGGCTGTTTCGCGACACGGAACAACACGATCAACTCAAGCGGCTGTCCAAATGGACGCGCGCAACCAGTGACGGTTCGCTGGCGGATCTCGACTACCACCCTGTCGCCTCCGTGTGGGACGAGGTGGAAAGCGACAGCGTCAACTGCCTGGGTCGCAACTGCCCGACGTACAACGACTGCTTCTACTATCGGGCCCGGCGACGAACCCAAAACGCGCAGATCCTGATCGTCAACCACGCGTTGTTCTTCAGCGACCTCGCATTGCGGGCCGCCGGAGCCAGCATTTTGCCCGATTACGACGTCGTCGTGTTCGACGAAGCCCACAACCTGGAAGCGGTCGCCAGCGACCACCTGGGCGTTCACGTCTCGTCGGGCCAGATCGAATACCTGCTGGGCAAGCTGTTCAACGAACGGACGAATCGGGGCCTGCTGGTTCACCACAAGATGGCCGACGCCCAGCGGAGCGTCGTCGCCGCGCGGATTCAGGCAGACGAGTTCTTTGCCGACATGGCCGATTGGGCCGCGCACCACGGCAAGACCACGATGCGCGTCAACGAACCAGAGATCATCGACAACACGCTCAGCGCGGCACTCGACAAACTGGCGCGCGAGCTCAAGCGATGCGGCATGCAAGTGCCGGAGGACGAGCGCCCTGACTTTGCCGCGGCTGCCGAGCGACTGACGACGTTGGCCGCGCAGTTGGAAGACTGGCGCACGCACCGGCACGCCGACACGGTGTATTGGCTCGACGCGACGCGCAGCCGGCGCGGCTATCCGCGGATGAAGTTGGCGGCCGCCCCGTTGGACGTGGGTCCGGCACTGCGCGACCAGTTGTTTGCCAAAGTCTCGACGGTGGTCTTGACCAGCGCCACGCTGTCGGTCGGCCGCGAAGGTTCGTTCGACTTCTTCAAATCGCGGATTGGGCTCACGCAATCCGAAAGCCGGCGATGGGGAAGCCCGTTCGATTACCAACGCCAGGCCGAGCTGGTGTTGGTCGACGGCATGCCTGATCCAACGACCGACAAAGACGGCTACGAGCAAGCCGTCGTCGAGATGATCCGCCGCTACGTCCAGCGGACGGACGGGCACGCCTTCGTGCTGTTTACCAGCTACGACTTGATGAACCGTACGGCGGGCAAACTCTCAAAATGGCTGGCGCAACAAAACCTGGGGCTCTATTGCCAAGGCCAGGATCTGCCTCGCAGCCAGATGCTCGACCGCTTTCGCCAGGATCCGCGCGCCGTGCTGATGGGCACCGACAGTTTCTGGCAAGGCGTGGACGTGCCGGGCGAAGCGCTGACCAACGTGATCATCACGCGGCTACCGTTTGGCGTTCCGGATCGACCGTTGCTCGAAGCGCGGCTCGAGGCGATCCGCGCTGCCGGGGGTAATCCGTTTACCGACTACCAGTTGCCCGAGGCGGTCCTCAAGCTGAAGCAGGGATTCGGTCGCTTGATCCGCTCGCGCAACGATCACGGCATGGTCGTCGTGCTCGATCCGCGCGTGCGGAGCAAGCCGTACGGCAGGCTGTTCCTCGAGTCGCTGCCTGATTGCCGGCGCACCGTGGAATCGCTGAGCGCCGACAGCCCGGCGCGCCACGGACACCGTTAATTGTCACACCGCCAGATATCCGGCGCACCATTGACGCCCGCATTGCGCGCCAGTAGGGTCGTACGCGGCAGCAGCGTCGAGCGACTGCTTGCCGGTGGGTCTTCCTCTTTGTGGTGTGCGTTATCGGAGCGCGAAATGCGACTTTCGAATCATGGCCTCCTTTGCGTGCTGGTGATGGTGATGTTCGGTTCGATCGATGCCGCGGCGCGCGACCGCTGGACCGAAGGGCAAGCATCGGCGTGGTACGCGAAGCAGCCCTGGCCGGTCGGCTGCAATTTCACGCCCAGCACGGCCAGCAACCAATTCGAGATGTGGCAGGCCGACACGTTCGATCCCGAAACGATCGACCGCGAGTTGGGCTGGGCCGAGGGTCTGGGCTTCAACACGGTGCGCGTCTTCCTGCACGATCAGCTCTGGGACCAAGACCGCGACGGGTTCTTGCAGCGCGTCGAACGCTTTCTGACGATCGCCGAAAAGCACGGCATCAAAACGATGCTGGTGCCGCTGGACGGGGTGTGGGATCCGCATCCCAAGGCGGGTCCGCAGGCAGAGCCCGTGCCGCATCGCCACAACTCGCGCTGGGCGCAGGCACCGGGAGTGGCGCTGCTGGGCGATCCGGAGCGACACGCCGAACTGCGCCCGTACATCTATGGCGTCGTCCATCACTTTCGCGACGACGATCGGGTGCTGGCCTGGGACCTGTTCAACGAGCCGGACAATCCGAACCCGGCATACCGCAAACAGGAACTTGCCAACAAGGCCGAGATGGCGACGCGATTGCTGGACGCGCTGTTCGCTTGGGCGCGCCAGGCCGAGCCGTCGCAGTCATTGACCGTGGGCGTGTGGTCCGGCACGTGGCAGTCGCACGAGATGATGACGCCCACGGCTCGCCTCAGCGTGGAACAATCGGACGTCGTCAGCTTCCACAGCTACGACCGGCCGAAGATCGCCCACCAGCGCGTCGAGCAATTGCAACGGTACGGCAGACCGATTCTGTGTACCGAGTTCATGGCGCGCAGCAACGGCAGCCGCTTCGACCCGATCTTGGCGTACTTCCAGCAGCAGAAGGTCGGCGCGTATTGTTGGGGCTTCGTCGCCGGTCGTTCGCAGACGATTTACCCTTGGGACTCGTGGGCAAGAAAGTACACGGCCGAGCCGCCTGTCTGGTTCCACGACATCTTTCGCCGCGACGGCGCGCCGTATGACCCGGCCGAAACGGCCTACATCAAGCAGCTCACGGGCAAGCGATAATCCGGTCGTCGCCGCGGCTTCCCAGCACGTTGACCACTCGGCGGGATCCGCTTAAAGTGGAGGGTTGGGCTCGCCGGGCCGCACGGATCCTGGGGCCCCTCACGGAACATTCAAATTCTCACCGGGCTCCGCTGTCGCATGCTTGCCAAGCGCGTCATTCCGTGCCTTGACGTCGATCGGGGGCGCGTGGTTAAGGGGACGAATTTCGTCAACCTCCGCGACGCCGGAGATCCGGTCGCCGTGGCGACGCGGTACGAGCAAGAAGGGGCCGACGAATTGGTGTTTCTCGACATTACGGCCAGTCACGAGCAGCGCGACATCATGCTCGACGTCGTTCGCCACACCGCCGAACAAGTCTTCATGCCGCTGTGCGTTGGCGGCGGCATTCGCACGCTGGACGACATCCGCGATCTGCTGCTGGCCGGCAGCGACAAGGTCTCGATCAACTCGGCGGCTGCCGGCAACCCGGATTTCGTCCGACAGGCTGCCCGGCGATTCGGCAGCCAGTGCATCGTGGTCAATATCGACCCCAAACGGGTAGACAAGGACGGAGCCGAGTTCTGGGAAGTCCACACGCACGGCGGCCGCAAGGGGACAGGTCTGGAGGCCGTGCAATGGGCCCAAGAGGTCGAACAGCTCGGCGCCGGTGAAATCGTCTTGACCAGCATGGATGCCGATGGCACCAAAAACGGGTACGATTTAGAGATTACGCGGGCCGTGAGCGACGCCGTTACCATCCCGGTCGTCGCCAGCGGTGGCGCCGGCAAGCCGGAGCATCTGGCCGACGCGATCCAAGAGGGCAAGGCAGACGCCGCGCTGGCGGCCAGCATTTTTCATTTCGGCCAGTACACCATCAAAGAAACCAAACACGTGATGCGCGAGCGGGGCATACCCGTACGCGAGGCCAGCTAGGTCTTCGCGTCGGAACGCGGGCATGCACCGATAAACCGTTTGTTCGGAAAAGGAACTTCTGAGGAGGCTCGATGGCTACCACTGTTCAATCGACCAAGGCCCCAACAGCAAAACCCACCGTGCGAAAACAAAAGGAACTAGAAGTCGACAAGCTATTCACCGCACTGGTGAAGTTTGACGGCAGCGACCTGCACCTGAAGGTTGATTGCCCTCCGCACGTTCGCGTGAAAGGTTCCCTGCGCCCCCTGAATCGTGGCCCGATCGACGACGACGAGATGGAACGGCTGTTGATGCCGATGCTCGACGAGCGCAACCGGAAGATCTTTGATGAAACGGGCGGGGCCGACTTCGCCCACGGCATCATGGTCGACGACGTCCGCTGGCGATTCCGCGTCAACATGCTGAAGCAGATGGGCCACTTGGGCCTGGTCGCGCGGCGCGTCAGCAACTGGATTCCCGACTTCGAAGGGCTCAACCTGCCGCCGGTCATGGAAGGACTGTGCAAGTACGATCAAGGCATGGTTTTGCTGGCGGGCGTTACCGGTTCCGGCAAGACGACCACCATCGCCTCGATGCTCAACTGGATCAACGCCCACTATCGCAAACACATTCTGACGCTCGAAGATCCGGTCGAGTTCATCTATACCGAGGACAAGTGCCTCATTAACCAGCGCGAGATCGGCCTGGACGTTTGCGACTTCGAAACCGGTATGAAGCATGCCGTGCGCGAGGATCCCGACGTGATGCTGGTCGGCGAAATGCGCGATCGCGAAACCTTTATGACGGCCATTCATGCCGCCGAGACGGGCCACCTCGTGTTTGGTACGATTCACGCCTCGGGCGCGCCGTCGACCATCGGCCGCATCCTCGACCTGTTTCCCTCCGACATGCACCCCGCCTTGCGTAGCGCCATCGCGATGAACATGAAGGGGATCGTGGCACAGAAACTGCTCCCGTCGATCAAACCAGGAGTCAGCCGCGTCCCAACCGTCGAAGTCATGACATTCACCCCGATCGTCCGCAAGCTCGTGCTGGAGGAAAAGGACGATAAACTCGGGGACGCGATTCGCATCGGGGCCAAGGAAGGCATGCAGGACTTTACAATGAGCCTCACGGATCTCGTCAACCGAGAACTGATCGACCGGGCCGTTGCAATGGAGGTCGCGCCCAATCCGGAAGCGATCAAAATGTCGCTCAAGGGCATCGAGGTCGCGCAACCTGGGATCCTCTAAATGCTGCGCTGGTTGTTCGTGGCTGCCACAGCGGCGGCCGTACTGCTCATCGATACGCCCCTGGCGTTGGCCGCCGACGACGAAGTTACGTGGCCGTCACTCCCATTTATCCGGGGCCATGGCGCGTATCTGAGCCCTTGGAAGGTGCTCGGCGGTTGGTTCATCTTCTTGGTCTGGGTGCGCACCACCGACTGGATCAATACCGATGCTCAGCAAAACAAGCTGAAGTACGGCACCTGGAACCCAATCGCGTTTTTCAGCTTCTTTGTTGCGCTGCTGCTGTTTTGGCTGTTGCCCTCGTTTATCGGCGGCGCCGTGTTGATGGGCATCGCGTGGTTGGTTCCGCTGACTGTCTACATTCGCTATCGCAACGCGGCGGTTCAGCAGCACGAGAAGGTACTGACGCCTGAGCACCTGCGGAGCTGGACAGCCAGGAGCCTGGCCGTCATCGGCATCAAGATCTCGGGCGCCGAAATCGATCCCCGGGATCTCGGCCCCGACGTAAAGCTCAAACCGATGGGCGGCGCCGACGATCGCACGGACAACGCCAACCGGCTCCTGGCCCGGCAATCCATCGGCTGGACTCCTTCGCGCGAATTGATTCACGACTCGCTTTCGCAACGCGCCACGCACATCATGCTGGACTATACGGCCGAGTCCGTGTCGGTTCGCTACCAGATCGATGGCGCATGGCTGGATCGAGCGCCGATGGAACGAGAAATCGGCGACGCCGTACTCGAGGTCTATAAAGGACTCTCGGCGCTGAACATCAAGGAACGCCGGCGGCGTCAGTCCGGAGTCTTCGGATTGGACGTCGGCAAAAACTCGATGACGTGCAGCATCACCAGTCAAGGCACAAAGACGGGTGAGCGAGCCCTGCTGCAATTCGTCTCGCGCAAGAGCGAGTTCCACTCGCTCGACGAAATCGGCATGCGCGAAAAAACGCAGGAACGAATCGACACACTGCTGGATCAGAACGGCGTCATTGTGTTCTCGTCGCTACCCTCTGGCGGCTTGAGCACCACGATGGAGCTTGTGATCACCCATGCGGATCGGTTTGTTCGCAGCTTCGTGAAGATCCAAGACGAGGCCCTGGCAGAGCACGAAGTCGAAAACGTGCCGGTGACGACCTATTCCAGCGCGGGCGGCGAATCGCCACTTACCGTTTTGCCGAAGATCATCCGAACTTATCCGGACGTGATCATCGTCCCAGAAGTACCCGATTTGGAAACCATTAATATGCTTGCCGCGCAGGTGGACATGGATCGGCTGGTCATGATCAGCGTCCGCGCCCGCGAAGCCGTTGAGGCCCTGCTGCGCGTGCTGATGCTCAAGATTCCACCGTCCGAGTTTGCTTCGGTCGTGACAGGCGTCCTTAACACGCGGCTGATTCGCAAGTTGTGTGATCAGTGCAAGGAAGCCTATCCGCCGCCACCCCAGGTCCTCAAGCAATTGGGACTTCCCCAGGGGCGCATCGAGCATCTTTATCGCCCGCCCACCGAGCCGATCAATCCCAAGAAGCCGGATGAAGTGTGCGACCAGTGCAATGGCGTGGGCTACTACGGCCGAACCGGCATCTTCGAGCTGCTGGTCATCGACGACAATCTTCGACAAGTTCTGGCCACGACGCCCAAGCTCGACGCGCTGCGCCAGGCGGCCCGCAAAGCAAAACATCGCTCGTTGCAAGATGAAGGGGTACTGCTCGTGGCGCGTGGCGTCACGTCGATTCAAGAGTTGGCCCGCGTGCTCAAGCAATAAGAAGGTGCCGCGATGCTGTTTACGAATTTGGTGCTGCTGGCAATTCTCCTGGTTAGCCTTGCCTTCCTGACGTTGCTCGGCCCGTCCGGACTATGGACCAACACGCTGACACTGGTCAACGTGATCACGGCCGCGCTGTTGGCCACCAACTACTTCGAACCGCTGGCCGATTGGCTCGACCGGCAGAATTCACAACCAACCTACGCCTACGACTTCTTGTCGCTCTGGCTGATCTTTGCCGTGTCGTTCACTTTGTTGCGCATGGCGACCGACTTCATGTCACCGGTAAAGGTCGAGTTCCATAAGTTGGTTGACCGGATCGGCGGAGGGATCATGGCGCTGTGGGCCAGTTGGGTGTTGGTCTGCTTCATCGCGATGACCCTTCATACTGCGCCGCTCTCCCGCCACTTTCTTCGCGGGTCGTTTCAACCGCGGCCCGAGTCCGAGATGCTATTCGGGCTCGCTCCCGACCGCAAATGGTTGGCCTGGGTTCACCGGCAGTCACAGGGATCGATGTCGCGAATCCACGGCAATGTGCCGTTCGACGCTCGCGGCGACTTCGTCTTGCGCTACGGAAATCGGCGCAGTCAGTTTGAGAGTCAAAAAACCTTCATGGCGCCCAAGGGCGCCGCGTCGACGAACCCATTGCTCCAGGGGCAATAGCGGCAGTACGGTCGCTGCCCGCTCGGCGCCATCATCTGGCACGTGCAGTTGTCCACCGTCTGGGCCAGTCCGCTAGGTGACTGCTTCCGCACTGGTTCTCATACTCGCCTTTCCGCCGGTCCGCACCATCGGATAGCATGGTGCCGGCATTGCGCCGCCGGGCATTCTTCGTCCATTGCTGACCGAGCGCGCCGCAACGGACCACAACCCCAAAGACGCCAGCGCCATGGAACGGCTTGTCAGCTTCGCCGGGCTGTTCGTAATGATGGGCATTGCCTGGCTGTTGAGCTCGCGACGGCGCACAATCCAATGGCGCACGATCGGCGGCGGCTTGGCGCTGCAGTTCGTGCTTGCATTTCTCACGCTTCGCACGACGCCCGGCCAAGCATTATTCGCCAAGCTGGGTGAAGTGTTTACCAAACTGTTGGAGTTCGTCGAAGTCGGCACCCTGTTCGTTTTCGGCATCAACGGCGTTGGCGACGCGGCGACCTCGAACGCACAATTGCTCTCCACGTTCGCACTGGGCGTGCTTCCGATCATCATCTTCTTCTCCTCGATGATGGCCGTGTTGTATCACTATCGCGTCATGCAACGGGTGGTGCGCGTCGCGGCCCACGTGATGCAACGCACGCTCAACACGTCTGGCGCCGAGAGTCTTTCGGTGGCAGCCAACATCTTCGTCGGCCAGGCCGTTGCGCCGCTCGTTGTGCGGCCCTATCTGAATCGAATGACCTCCTCCGAGTTGCTCACGATCATGGCCGCCGGGTTCGCGACCGTAGCCGGCAGTGTCATGGCGGCTTACGTCAAGATGGGCATTAGCGCGGGGCACGTGATCACGGCGTCGCTCATTTCTGCGCCGGCGGCGATCGTTGTGGCGAAGATCATGCAGCCCGAAACCGAAGAACCGGAAACTCGCGGCCGCGTCGCCGAAGAGATCGAACCAACGACGATCAACGGCCTCGACGCCGCGGCGACCGGCGCGCTCGACGGCCTGAAAATTGCCCTGCAAATCGGCGGCATCATCATCGCCTTCTTAGCGCTGATCGCGCTGGCCAAGTTCGTCGTCGAATGGATACTCGCCCAGTTCGGCGTCAGCCTGACACTCGAAAACCTGCTCGGCTACCTGTTCGCGCCGCTGGCGATGGCGATGGGAATCGAGCCGACCGATTGCCTGCCCGCCGGCGAACTGTTGGGCATCCGCATGATCAGCAACGAATTCATTTCCTACGCCACGCTCGGACAATGGATTCAGCAGGGTACCGACATCAGCCACCGCAGCCAGGTCTTGCTCACTTATGCGCTGTGCGGCTTCGCCAACTTGGGATCGATCGGCATCCAACTTGGCGCGATCGGCGGCGCTGCGCCGCAGCGGCAAGCGGATCTGGCACGGCTCGGACTGCGCGCCATGCTGGCCGGAACGTTAGCCTGCTACATGACGACCTGCGTCGTTGGCGTGATGCTCTGACGGGCGCGGCCAGGAAGTGGCCAGGCCGCGCCCCGAACACGAATCGGCAACGAGTCACTTTGTCGTGCTGCGTGCCTCGTGCTCGAGCACGCCCAGGATGATCTTCCGCAGCTTCGGCTCGGCGCTGTTCGCGGCGGCGATGATCTCCTCGACGTCAACCGCTTCGAGCGCGTCGGGAAAACACATGTCAGTGACGATCGAACAGCCCAACACGCGCAGTCCGCAATGTACTGCCGTAATCACCTCGGGCACGGTCGACATGCCGACCACGTCGGCGCCGATCTGGCGCAAGTACCGATATTCGGCCCGCGTCTCCAGGTTCGGTCCCAGCACGGCCACGAACACGCCCTTGTGCGCCACGAAGTCTTCGCGGCGTGCGATCGCCAGCGCCGTGTCGATGAGCACCGGATCGTACGGGCAGGACATGTCCGGAAAGCGGGGCCCCAGCGCGTCGTCGTTGATGCCCACCAGCGGGTTGCTGCCCATCAGGTTGATGTGATCGTCAATCAACATGATATCGCCGCGAGCGTAGTTGGGGTTCATGCCGCCGCAGGCGTTGGTCACAATCAGCAACTCCGCGCCCAGGGCACGCATCACCCGCACCGGCAGCGTGATTTGCTCCATCGGGTAGCCTTCGTAGGCGTGAAATCGCCCTTCCATGGCCATCACCGGCACCGATCCGAGCGTGCCGCAGACCAGCCGACCACGATGGCTTGTGGCCGTGGAGCGCAGAAAATGCGGAATCGTTTCGTAGTCGATCGACGCTTCTTCTTGGATCTCGGCGACGAGCGGACCGAGACCCGTGCCTAGAATGATCCCCGCGTGCGGGGCCCGCTGCCACTGCTTGCGGATGGCGCCGACGGCCTCTTCAATCTGCGCGGCCAAATGCAGCATGTCACTCGCCTCGAAAGGATTGCACGCGTCGCCAGCGACTCGGTACGATCAGTGCCGGGCAGTTTACCGGTCGCACGGCACACTGCCAAGGGAACTGCGGCGGCTCCCGCCGCCCGCTGGCGAAGCGACCGAACATAGAACTATCGACTTGCCGTTGTGCGGAGGTGAACACGATGAGCGCTCCGAATCCGGTCAAGCAGCACCGCGAATTCCTGTTTCCGGCGGTTGCCACCTACTACGACGAGCCGCTCGCCCTGGTCCGCGGCGAAGGCATGCACGTCTGGGACGACGCCGGGCGGCAATACCTCGACGGCTTCGGCGGCATCCTGACCGTCAGCGTCGGACATTCGAATCCGCGCGTCGTAGAGGCGATCGCCCAGCAGGTTAAGACGCTCGCGCACGCTTCCACGCCGCACGCCAACCCGCAACCATCGGCGCTCGCCGAGCGGCTGGCCCAAATCGCGCCCGGCAACCTGCAAAAGAGCTTCTTTACGTCGAGCGGCACCGAAGCGAACGAAACGGCGATCGCGGCCGCCAAGCACGCCACCGGCCGGTTCGAGATCGTCACGCTGCGGCACAGCTACTCCGGCCGCGCAACCAGCGTGCTGGCCGCCACCGGCCAGTCCACGTGGAAACGGCTCCCGGCCCAAATCCCCGGCGTCGTCCACGCCCACGCGCCCTACTGCTATCGATGCCCGTTCAACCTGGAGTACCCCGAGTGCGGGCTGGCGTGCGCCGACGACCTTGAAGAAGTCATTCAAACCTGCACCACCGGCGAGATCGCGGCCTTTCTGGCCGAGACCATCCTCGGCGCCGGCGGGTTCATCGTGCCCCCGCCCGGCTACTTCGAGCGGGCCGTCGGCATCGCGCGCAAGTATGGCGGGCTGTTCATCTGCGACGAAGTGCAAACCGCCTGGGGCCGCACCGGTGACAGGTGGTTCGGCATCGAGCACACGGACGTCGAGCCCGACATCCTGACCAGCGCCAAGGGCATGGCCAACGGCACGCCGGTTGGCCTGACGATCGCCACGCCTGAAGTCGCCGACAAGTATCCGGGCGTTTCGCTGGCCACCTTCGGCGGCAACCCCGTTTCGATGACCGCGACGCTGGCCACCTTGCAGGTGATCGAAGACGACGACCTTAAGACCAACGCCCGCATCGTCGGCGCGCATCTCCGCGCGAAGCTCGACGAGCTCAAGGAAAAGCATCCGCTGGTGGGCGACGTCCGCGGGCAGGGCCTGATGCAGGGAATCGAGCTGGTCAAAGACCGCAAGTCGAAGCAGCCCGCGCCGCAAGCCGTCGGCGACGTGCTCGAAGAAACCAAGCGGCAGGGCGTGCTCATCGGCAAGGGTGGGCTGTACGGCAACATCGTCCGTCTGGGCCCGCCCCTGAACGCGACCAAGGACGACATCGACGTGCTGGTGGCCGCCATCGACAAGGGCCTGCAATTCGCCGCCAAGCGGTGAAGCCAGCGCTATCAACAAGACCCGCGCCGGTCCACGCGCGCCGCCGGTACGGCCATTCATCGGTCGCCCGGCGCAGCCTGCATGCCGTCACCCGACAACGCGGCTCGCTGAGCTTGAGTCCGCCGACCGGGCAATCTAAACTGGCGGCATCGCATCGCCAGCGCGGCGTTCGGCTCGCGCGGCGGCCCCGTTTCGAATCAATCTGCGAAGTTGGACCTTATCTGGCAAGGAACCTGGTTATGTTTCGACGCATGATGGTTGGTGCGGCCCTGGCCGCGACGCTGCTGTTGGCAACCCGCGCGACGGCCGCCGACGCCCACTTCGATTCCGACGGAGTCAAGATTCACTACGTCATCGAAGGCGAAGGCGAGCCGGTCATCCTGGTTCACGGATACACCGCGAACATCCAGGCCCAATGGGGCAACCCGCGCATCCTGCAAAAGCTGGCGGAGAACTACCGGGTGATCGCGCTGGACAATCGGGGCCACGGACAGAGCGACAAGCCACACGACGTGGAAAGCTACGGACCCGAGATGGCCAACGACGTGATCCGGCTAATGGACCATCTCAAGCTGGACAAAGCCCACGTCGTCGGCTATTCGATGGGCGCCTTCATCACGAGCTATCTGGTCAACAACTTCCCGGATCGCGTGATCACCGCCACGTTGGGCGGGGCCGGTTGGGCCAAGGCCGACGACCAAGAGGGCAATTCGTTCGTCATGGCACTGGCCGAATCGCTCGAAGAGGGCAAAGGCGTCGGACCACTCATCGACCGGCTGACTCCCGAGGGACAACCCAAACCCGACGCGCAGCAGATCGAGTTCGTCAACCGGATGATCCTGTCGTCGAATGATCCGAAGGCGCTGGCCGCCTGCATTCGGGGCCTGCTCAAACTGACGGTCACCGAGAAGCAACTGCGGGCCAATCGCGTGCCCACGCTGGCACTGATCGGCAGCATCGATCCGCTGAAGCGGGGCGTCGACGAGATGGACGGCGTGATGAGCAATCTGCGGATCGTGGTGATTCCGGGCGCGGATCACATGACCGCGTTTACGCGAGCGCGCTTCATCGAAGAGCTCAAAGGCTTCCTGGCCGCCGAACACGGCGCGGCCACCGCGGCCGGCGGAAATTAGGCTGCAGTCGAAGCTCAGCCGCAAATCGACCAAGCGATCATCGATAAGGCGATCTCTGCCGGCCGAACCGGCTGGCAGTTAAGGTATTGCGGCCACTCGCGGCGCGCAGCTTTCGCACGTTTAGCGCTGGGATTGCGCCACGATCTTTGTCGTCGTGCCGCCTTGAACGTCCTCATTGTTGTGCGGGCCCAAGACATTCATCGCCAATGGACCGGGTCTTCAACTGCAGGCCAGTGGACGGACATCGATATTGTTGAGTGCAAACGGTAAGGGCGTTGGAACCACCGTACCTGCTGCGAGGTCGTGGCGATGGATGTCAACTTTGAACTCTGCGACAAGACCTTCTGTGACATTGCCGACGTGTCGGGCGATCGTCTTGACATTAACAGCGAGCCACACGAGTGCCAGGTCGTCACTTTAGTTTGGCATACCGCAGGTCTAGTTATGAACGGCGGATTCGGTTACCTGCTTGAGGCAACGATTGTCGGTGATCCCCACTTGCTGATGACGGAACGCGCATTTAGCGCAATTGGCGCGACACGCGCATTTGACGCTTTTCATGAGATGATGACGCTGTTTCCAGGTTGTACGCCGCCACAAGATGTGAAAGAACGAGCGCGGATCTACGAACTACATCCGAAGTCTGTTAAAGATGCAATCGGGCGTCGCTTCTACGCCGCAGAAGGCGAAGTTGAGAGGTGCCTTGCACTCTACATACATCAGCATCAGGAAGCGATTGACGTATTCGTCCGGCGTGGCCGGGCTGATTCGTAGTTTTGTCAAGTCATCGAAGGGGACTTTGTGCGATCATGGTCGCGGCGCGGCTGTGGGCCTGTTAGTTCCTCGGGTATGCGTTCCAGGTGAATCAATTGAGCGATAATCAACCTGATATCCGTATCGACTACGACGAAGAAGGACTGTACCCACCGGAAGACTACTGCGGAGTGTGGGAAGTCTATTGGCCTAATCGACAATTGAAGTACCGCGCATGCTACGTAGATGGCAAGGAAAACGGTGAAGTTAAGTGCTGGTGGGAAAACGGAATCCTAGCACAGTCTGGATGGCGCGATCATGGCGAATGCCGAGGGTTATGGACGGACTATTTCGAGGATGGAGCTAGATACAAGGAAACCGAATATCGCGACAACGACAACTTTGTTGTTCGGTGGTACTCCAACGGCACGATCGACAGAACGGAAGTATGGAAGGAAGGGCGGCACATGGAATGACGAGAGACATGTGGGTGACGGGGATCTTTTTCTTGCGGCACCGGCGAACCGGCAGCGCGCGAATCGCTTCGGCGTCTTGGCGCGAGTCGGCGAGACATCGCCCCGTCCTGAAAACGCTACCCACGCCGGCGCGAGCGAACGGCCGCGCGAAGCAATCCCAGCAATGCCGCGCCGACCAGCGCCAGCAGGCCACTCGTCGGCTCGGGCACCAGCGACACGCCCGCCGCCGGGGTGACGGTCGGGCCGACCTGATTGCCGTTGCCGCTAATCAGCGCATTGATCATCCGCACCGCGTCGAGCGACGAAACCAATCCATCGCCGCTGACGTCGTAGAACGGATCGCCCGGCGCCGGCGAACCGGTCAGCTCGGGCGGCAACTCGTCGATGTCGTTTTGAATCAGCTTGTTGATCACGATGATCACGTCTCGAGGAGTCAGCATCCCCGATCCGTCGACGTCGAAATAGTTGCGCGGGTTTTGCCACGGCGGATCGATCCGCGTGAGCATGTCGTCGATCTGCGCACGGTACTCCGACAAATCAGCGATCCGCGTTCGCTCGCCGGCAACCACGGTGTTGGCCGGCTGACCACCCAGCGGCGCGATCTCGAGCATCAGGCCCGCCAGCTCCCACGTGCCGTCAATGCGCTGAAACACGCCGCCGCCCGAGTCGCCCGTGGCCGCATGCGCCTCGAACGGTTGGCCGGGCCGATCGAAGCGGGTCGCAAAGCCTAGCGTGCTGCCGCTGATGACGAATTGCCCGCCGTCGACGGCATTGGTTCCCCAGCGCATCGTCTTGGTGCCGGCCAACGGATACCCAACGCGATTGGCCAGCGGCAGCGGCACCTCGAACCACGCGCCTCCGAACGGAGAGACCGACCAGCCGATCAGTCCCGGTGCGCGGTCGCGCCCGGCACCGATCATCATCACGTTCGACCCACTCGTTGGCGTTGAGGCCGCAATGGTCAGCGGCGCCAGACCGGGATCCTCGACCAGTCGAAACATCAGCAGGTCGGGAGTTCCGCCTATCGGCAGACCGCTGTTCGACAAGCGCTGGGCCGAACCTGGCACGCTGGCAAACGTCCGCCCATCGGTGAATTGCATCGCGCCGTCGCCGACGTGATTGGCCGTGATCGCCCAACGATTGCCCAGGTAAACGGCGCTCGAGCCGGCTCGCTGCGCCATGTTGCTCCAGCCGGGCATGCCGGCCGGCGCCGCGGCGGTCACGCTTTGATCAACGGCCGAAACCACCACGGCACGCGCTGTATCGGCCGGCGCAAAACACAGCGCGGCCAAGCAGGCTCCCCAGATCCGCCAACCGTGCCGTGCCGTCCGCTTCATGAGCGAAGTCGATCCTTGTTGCCACTAACCATGCTCGTGTACCACCGTGCCCCCCGCACGACGCGGGTCTTCCCAGCATAGTTTGTCGCCGGCTGGCGTGCCACTTATTCCGCCCGACGTGGCCGCCGCCGCGGGCGGCCGCGGAGCGTCGCGCGGCGCTACTGAAACTCGGCGAACAACGGCAAATGGTCCGATCCCACGTCCGGCCCGACCCACGCCCGAACGCACCGCAACGTGTCGTCATAAAGTACGTGGTCGATCCGAGATCCGTAGGCCATCCAGCCGCGACTCGAGATCTTCGTAAAGCCGAATCCGAATCCGGCTTGCCCGAACGCGTCGTCCAGCCGCCGCCAGTCGCGGCGATAAACAAAGCCCTGGCTCGGCATGTTGAAATCGCCGGCCACGATCTTCGGCCCGGCCAGTTGCGCGACCCAATCGCTCGTCTGCTGCGATTCGATCGAAAGGATTTCCAACATCCGCGCCAAGGCAGGATCGCCATCGACCGGACCACGCTTCAACACGGCCTCGATCCCCGGCCGCGGCGATCGCAGGTGCAAGTTGACCAACCGCACCACGCCAGTCGGCAACTCCACGCGAAAACTGATCGCAACCTTCTCCGGCGGACTCAACGGATGCTCCAGCGCCTGTTCTTCGCGAATCGGCCATCGGCTGGCCACCGAAAACTCGTCGTTGTTCAACACGTACCATCCATCGGGCCAGACGAACCGCGTGCGGCGATTCACTTCTTGCAGCGCCACGACGTCCGGCTCTTCGGCGCGCACCAGCTCGGCCAGGGCTGCCGCGTCGACCACGTCTTGGTCCACGTTGCACGTCATGACACGCAGGCGGACGGGCGTCGATCTGGCCGCGGGCCAATGCACCTGAAAGCCCATGAACGGAAACACCAGCACCGCGCCGGCGACGGCCAGCACCCAAAGCAAACGCCGATGCCAGATCAACGACGCCAGGGCCAAGACTGGCAATGGCAGTCCGCACAGCCACCGCGGGCCGAACAGGATCAGCGTCGCCACCGTGTCGCGCCCGCCTTGCCAAATCATCCACAGCCACAACCCGACGATGCCGAGCGCATAGCCCACCACCAGCACGAGCAGCACGGTTCGCCAGCGCGACCGCGCCGGACGCGGCGCGGAACCTGGTGGTTCGCGCGACGCGTTCGCGTCGGCCCGTGGACCACTGTCGTTGGCTGCGTTGGACTCAGTCATGCCGTGGATTGCATTGTGTGCGGGCCCGAAGCGGGGCAGGGGAGCACGCGCGCCGCGCGAGCAACGCGCCTGATTCTACCAAGGCACGCGTGGCGCCAAGTCGCCTCGCCCTCTGGCCGACGAGCCACTTGCAAGCCGCCACCTAACCGTTCCGCGGCTGATAGGCCGAGTCGTTCTCCGAGCCGCCGGAGGCGTCATCCGCGCCGCCGTCCGACTCATCGTCGCGCACCGATCCAAGGCGGCGCAGCATCCGCCGAATGTCCCATACCGCGCGCACGGCCACATACAGCGAGATCGTGGCATACCAAACCAGGCAGGCCACGGTCAGCACGAACCAAAACGTTTCCAGTTTCATGCTTCGCCCTCCGCGCCGCCCGTCGACCGACGGTTCGGCTTCAGATAGCTGCCAATCACCATCGCCAGGGCCGACCCGACGAATCCGGCGATGCCGGCAAGGTTTGGCCCGACCCGAACCGCCAACTCGTTCGTGGCCGGGATCAGTTCCATGACCAAATACGCAATCGGATACGCGGCTCCCACCAAAATCGCCCCGGCGGCGCCCCAACTGTTGGCCCGCGGCCAGTAGCAACACGCGATCAACAGCACCGACATGCTCGACAAATAAATCGTTCCGGTCACGGTCAGATAGGTCCAAATGTCGCCCTGCAACGGATACCACAATCCAAAGAACAGCAGAAAGACCCCGATCAGCGCGACGATCGCGCGGTTCCAGCGCAGCCCGCGCCGTTCGGACCACTGGGTCCGTCGAAACGGTGCCAACAGATCGTTGTAGATCACACTGCCCCACGTGAGCATGTAGGACGAGTCGGTCGACATGTCCGCGGCCAGCATGGCCGCAACGACCAGCCCCATCAGTCCCACCGGTACGTGCGTGCTCAAGAAGACCGGCATGGCTAGCGCGCTCTTGTCGCCGGGCAGCGCATCCGGCGCCAGTGTGGCCAGCGCGGCGATCCCCAACAGACCCGGCAGGATAAACCGGCACACGAAGAAGAAGCTGGTGCGGGTATAGACCTTCAAGCCGGTGCGCGTGTCCTTGGCCGACAACACGCGGGCGATCGTCGTTTGCCAGGTGAGCACGGCCGCCGTGTTGAGCATGCCGTTGAAGATCACCCACGACCAGCCCAGGTCTTGCTTGACCAGCGGGTTGAAACCGCCGTCGCCGTGCTTGGTGCGCACGGCCTCGACCATCGTGTCCCACGGCACCTGATAGAGCGTCACCAGCGTAACGGCCAGCAGCCCCGCGCTCATCACGACGAACTGCAAATAGTCGGTCACCAGCACGCTGAGCATGCCGCCCACGATCGTGTAAACCGCCACGGCAACCAGCAGGGCGGTCATCGTGGTTTCGAGGTAGCCCTCGCTGAACCCGCAGACGGTCACCAGAAACTCGCCGCCCTGGCGCAAGAATACGCCCATGTTCAACAGGCCACCCAACACGATGACCAGACCGCTGAGCCAGCGAATGCGCGGCCCGAAGCGCTGCTCGAACAACTCGGCGATCGTAATCACGCCGCTGTCGCGCAACGGTCGAATGCAAAAGCCGGTCCACCCGACCAGGAACATGGCCGCCGCTTCGATCAAGCCGGGCACGGCGCCGGCAAAGCCGTGGTTGTAGCCCAACTCGGCCGTGTACATGCAGGTAACAATGCCGAACTCGGTGGCCGCCAGCGACGCGACGCCCAGATAGACGTCCATCTCGCGCCCGGCAACCAGAAAATGTTCGACCTTGCCGATGTACTTCCGCACGCTCAACCCGGCGATCATCGTGCCGATCAGATACAGCCCGACGATGCTGCCGTCGATCGTCCAAGAGAAGTGCGACATGCTTCGAGGATGGCGGGTTGTGCGTTTTTGGCCGGCGTTGGGCCCCATGGTAGGCTCGCCGGCGAGGATTACAAGCGCGCGGCGATGAGATACAATAAGGGCCGGCCGCCCGCGCGTCCGTCCCGCCGCATCGCTTCGCCCAAACCTGCCATGACGTATCCCCGTTGGCCGCTGATCGTGCTCGTTGCCGCTGCCGCGCTTTGTGCTGCGCAGACGTCGGCCGCGCTGGCCGATGCGCCCGAAGCAAGCAGCGCCGAATTCTTCGAGTCGAAAGTCCGGCCCGTGCTGGTCGATCGCTGCTTCGAGTGCCACGGTCCCGATGCCGCGCCCGAAGGAAACTTCCGGATCGATTCGTTGGCCGGCATGCTCAAAGGTGGCGATCTCGGGCCGGCGATCGTGCCGGGCGACGCCCAGGCAAGCCTGCTGATCCGCGCGATCAAACACGACGACGTGGTCGAGATGCCTCCCAAGTCGAAGTTGCCGCGGCAGCAGATCGTCGACCTCGCGGCATGGGTCGCTGCCGGCGCGCCGTGGCCCGGCGCCGAAGTGCCGACACGACCGGCCGGCACGTCGGACGACGCGGCCGCCTCGATCATCACCGACGAAGATCGCCAGTTTTGGGCGTTCGTGCCGCCGGCCGACCCGCCCGTGCCCGATGTTCGCGACAACAAGTGGCCCGCCGGACCGCTCGATCGATTTGTGCTCGCCGGGCTCGAGTCGAAGGGACTACGGCCCGCGCCGCCGGCCGACAAACGGACACTGCTGCGCCGACTGACGTACGACCTGCATGGCTTGCCGCCGACGATCGAACAAATCGACGCGTTTCTGGCCGACGAGTCGCCGGATGCGGTGGCCCGCGTTGTCGACCGATTGCTGGCTTCGCCCCGCTACGGCGAACGCTGGGGACGCCGTTGGCTCGACCTGGCTCGCTATGCCGACAGCAACGGCATGGACGAAAACATGGCCATGGCCCACGCCTGGCGCTATCGCGATTGGGTCATCGCCGCATTCAATCGCGACTTGCCGTACGATCAGTTCATCGTGCATCAGATCGCCGGAGACCTGCTCCCAGCGGCGGATCATGCCACGAACGTCGAGCGGCTGATCGCGACCGGCTTTCTCGTGCTTGGGCCGAAGATGCTGGCCGAAGACGACCCGGTCAAGATGGAGATGGACATCATCGACGAACAGGTCGACACGATCGGCCGAGCGGTGATGGGGCTTTCGCTCGGCTGCGCGCGGTGTCACGACCACAAGTTCGATCCCATCTCGATGGCCGACTATTACTCCCTGGCCGGGATCTTCAAAAGCACCAAGACGATGGAGAACTACAAAGTCGTCGCGATGTGGTCCGAACGATCGCTCGGCACCGATGAACAACAGCGGCAACTGGCCGAGCACCAGAAGAACATCGACGCCGTTCAGGCCGCGTGCAAGACGCTGGAAAAGGACGTCGAACAACCGCTCGAGGCAACGCCGGCAGCGGGCCTAGGCGATCACCTGCTGGCTATTGGCGCGCGCGAACAACAAAAACGTACGTTGGCCGAACAGCGCGCGGCGCTCAAGCAACTCAACGAGACCAAGCCGACACTGCCCGCCGCGCTGGCTGTTGCCGAGCGCAAGCCGATCAACCTGCGCATCCACCGCCGTGGCAGCCACCTGACGCTCGGCCGCGAGGTACCGCGCCAGTTTCCCGAGATCCTGGCCGGTGCGTCGCAGCAATCGATCGGCGCCAACCATAGCGGCCGACTGGAACTGGCCCGCTGGCTCGCCCAAGACGATCATCCGCTGACTGCCCGGGTGATGGTCAACCGGATTTGGCAGGGTCACTTCGGCGAAGGGCTGGTGCGCTCGGTCGATAACTTTGGCAAGCTCGGCCAGCGGCCCGACAACCAGCCGCTGCTCGATTGGCTCGCGCGGCGCTTCGTCGATTCCGGCTGGTCGATCAAGGCGATGCACCGGCTGATTCTGCTATCCAGCGCGTATCGCATGAGTACGGCCTACGATGAGCAGGCCGCGGCCGTCGATCCCGAGAACCGCCTGCTGTGGCGGATGAATCGCCGGCGACTGCAAGCCGAAGAGATCCGCGACACGCTGCTGGCGGCCAGCGGACGCTTGACGACGTCGATGGGCGGCACGCTCGTCGGCAACCAGAATCACACCTACATCACCAGCACCGCTTCGTCGAACAATACGAACTACCAAAGCCCGCGCCGATCGGTCTACCTGCCGGTGGTGCGCAGCGCGGTGTACGAGGTGTTTTCGGCGTTCGATTTCGCCGACCCAAGCACGGCCAACGGCCAGCGCCCGTCGACCACCGTCGCGCCGCAAGCCTTGTTCATGATGAACAGCCCGTTGATGCTCGCCCAGAGCCGGGCGATGGCCGAACGACTGCTGGCCGAAGCCGACGACGACCAAGAGCGCGTTCGCACCGCGTACGAATCGGTCTACGCCCGCCGACCCAGCCAGGAAGAGACAGCACGGGCCGTACGATTCGTGGCCGACTACCAATCGGACCTGGCCGGCCAAAAGATCGATCCGGCCGAGGCCCGTGTGCGCGCGTGGCAGGCATTTTGCCGTGTCGTGCTTTCGGCGAACGAAGCGGTGTATTTGAACTGAGCCTGACGGCAACCACGATGAACCAGCACGCCCATTGGAACGCTTGCGACTGTGCCCGGCCGCTCTCGCGGCGCGAAATGCTCGGTCGTTCGGCCGCCGGCTTCGCCAGCCTGGCACTGACCGGCCTGCTGGCCGAAGAAGCATCGGCGATGCGGGCCGATCCGCTTGCCGTGCGCCCACCCCATCATCCGGCCAAGGCCAAACGGGTCATCTTCCTGTTCATGCACGGCGGGCCGTCGCAAATCGACACCTTCGACTACAAGCCGCTGCTCGACCGCGACCACGGCAAGCCGCTTCCCTTTGCCAAGCCGCGCGTCGTCTCCGCCGAGACGGGCAACTTACTCCGCTCCCCCTGGAAGTTTCGTCAACACGGCCAGAGCGGCGCCTGGGTCAGCGAGCTGTTTCCGCACGTCGCCGGCATCGCCGATCAGTTGTGCTTCATCCACTCGATGCACGGATCCAACAGCCGCCACGGCGGCGCGCTATTGGAACTGCACACCGGCAGCGATACGTTCGTGCGGCCCAGCATGGGCTCGTGGATCAACTACGGACTGGGCACCGAAAACCGCGACCTGCCCGGCTTCATCACGATCTGTCCAACGCTCACCCACGGCGCCGAAAACAACTACAGCTCCGCGTTCCTGCCGGCGGTGTACCAGGGCACGCCGATGGGCAACGCGAGCATCAAGTCGAAAGACGCCAAGATTCCGTTCATCGAAAACCAGACGCCGATCGAATCGCAGCGGCGCGAACTCGACCTGCTGGCAGAAATGAATCGCCGGCACCTGCCGTCCGACGAAACGGCCGACGCGCTCGAGGCCCGGATCGACTCGTTCGAGCTGGCATTTCGCATGCAAGCCGCGGCGCCCCAGTTGCAGGACATTTCCGACGAGTCACCCGCCACGCTCGAACTCTACGGCCTGAACGATCCCCAGACGGCCGACTTCGGACGCCAGTGTCTGATGGCTCGTCGTTTTGCCGAAGCGGGCGTGCGGTTCGTCCAGGCCAGCCACAGCTACAAGTGGGATCAGCACAGCGCCCTGAAGCGCGATCACGCCAAGAACGCGATGGAAGTCGACCAGCCGATCGCCGCGCTCATTCTCGACTTGAAAGCGCGCGGACTGCTCGACGACACGCTGGTGCTGTGGGGCGGTGAGTTCGGCCGAACGCCCACGGCACAGGGCGGCGACGGCCGCGATCACAACCCGCACGGCTACACGATGTGGCTGGCCGTCGGCCGCGTGAAGCCTGGCGTTCACTACGGCCAGACCGACGACTACAGCTACTTCTCGGTGGACGACAACGTCCACATCA